>WLWI01002723.1_pt1 | contig 15288 bp, 12 predicted proteins | sample 6701501 | NCBI WGS metagenome assembly WLWI01 (sample SAMN12718690, study PRJNA515312) | sponge metagenome | isolation source: marine sponge | host: Mycale hentscheli | place: New Zealand: South Island, Marlborough, Capsize Point | collected 2014-11-01
AAATGTGCTTGCTTACTATCTGTCCTCTGTACAGAGGAATCAATTTCATGCACCTTTTCCCACAAATTGTCAATCTCATCCTGACTACATGGACTTTCAACTTGGACAGGCTTGTCTTTGAGCTTGAAGGGATTGGTCAGTTCAAAAGGCAAAGTGGAGGCTGCAAACTATCAGTGAAGGCTGCTTGCAGACCTTAGTTCTTTGCAGCAGCATTCCTGATTTCTTCCATTGAATTGCAATTCTTGATCAGCTTTTCATTCTCCTCTGACATCTCTTGGCGCATCACTCCAATGGACTGCAATCCAAGATTAAGCAGTGACATGACACATTCGACAGGATTTAGATAACTATGCTGTGGGGCTGTACGTGCTGCAACTAGCATGTCAAGATCCAGGCTCCTAAAGAGACAAATAAGGGAAATTTGGACAGTCATATGAGTGTTTCTATGGTCAGTGTAAATACAAAGAATAGGGCTGCTACTGTTTGACAATGCTTTTATTAGCTCAGCAACATGACGATAAGGGCTAGAAGGCTGGAAAATTGTGTCTTTATAGCAGACTTTCACATTCCTCGGTAGAAAGTTTCATCTAAGCTTTTTGGTACATCACACACACTAAAGTTACAGATAGTGTAATTTTAGCTTTAGTAAAGTTATGGTCTCCCACATGGAAGCTAGAGTTGGAACCAACTATGACTTCCTTCCCACGATCTACCACTGCAACGGGATCCTTTGTTCCCCAACCTTGATGTTATGTTTGTCATCAAGACAAACCATGGTGACATGGGCACCAAACATCACTGCAAAACTTTTTTGATACTTGAAAATCACAGCTGCATAATGGGCATCAATATGATCAGAATGTAACTGACGTGACTGTATCACATGCCTTAATTGTAACCTTCCAGTATGCTTTGAAGCTGCCTTTTGAAAATGATTATATGGAGCCAGAATTGTGCCCTAATCCACTCAAGAGATGGCCCTTCAATATTAGGATTATTCTCTGATACTTGATCCCTAAAATCTCTGACTGAATAATATATTATGCTAATGCAAAATGGCAAACTGTTCCATGCCTCCGACAATCTACTGCAGCAAGTGCTTTATCATTAATTAGTGACTTTACTGCAAGCCAAAATGGCTCAAACATCTGAGGTGTACCTGGATTGACATCTCGCTTATCATAAACTACCTCTGAGTCTTGTGAGTCTAGAAGAAACTGGGTAACTTCTGTAGTATCAACCATCAGCCATTCTGATAACTTCAATTACCAGTAACTCTTGAATAAGCTCTATGCTATGATTAAGCCAGTGTTATTTACAAACTTGATTTACTTTTGCTTAAACTTTTTAAATGTCATCTTTGAGTTCAATAATATTCCTGCAACTAATTAATTTTATTAGCTAAGACTCAAATCACAGCTGTGACAAACGAGATTCTCAAACACACACACACACAAAAAAAAAAAAAAATTCACTGTCAGTTCTTGAAGCACATTAAGTGAACTGCAACTAGATCCATTCAATATTTTTGTCTTCTAAGGTCACTGAACAGTCTCTGAACAAATACACCATTTTAGTAAAGAGTCATCCAGCAAAACCAATTAATTCTATTGAGTTAGCTAAAATGAATAGTTAATGGACACTTTGAATTCATCAATAAATCACATTAAAACATTGATTGTTTCTCAATAAAAAATTACAATATGTACTCTTAATTATAAACTTACATTAAATTATATAAAGTAACAGTTCAATAAATTACAATATATAAAAACCACTGTATTTTGCGTATGTAAAAAAGATATATGTAGGTTATTCACTAGTTTTATTCTTTTTTTCGGCAAGCTAAAACACATAAACAAAACAATTTAAGGAGCTGAGTTAACAACATTTATAATTGCACCTATGAAATTTAAAATTCTGCCTAATGCATAGTCATAAGTTATTGCACTAAGTGTGATCCGGAAATGGTGGCATGCAATTATGAAATGATGATTATGTTATACATGAACCGATTAAACAAAACTAACATTTAAATGAGTTTGGCTATCAAGCTGTTATGATGTTTCCACTATTACCATGTCATTCTTGCCACTTCTAGTCAGATTATCATGACTCATTAATGTGTTGAACATTCTTATAGTAGTATTACAAGTCTTAACCAAAGGACAATGGGAAAGTAATGGTATTAATTTTACAAGAGTTGTATTTTGTTTAACACAGCAAATAGTCAAATTTATATGCACCTACATTTAATTAAACTGATTGATTATTATAAGCATATTTGTAATTGATGCATACACATTACACACACAAACATGTTTAGTCATGTTATACATAATATGTTACTCAAAGCTACATGTGTAGTTACTGCTTAATATTTTTATTACTTATATTTTAAGGATATATATATGATATTGAAGCAAGATAGTATTTTTTTTTCAACTTACTAAGTGAAATAATAATCAAAGCCAATATGAGGGTTAGTCCTATAAAAGTGGATACTAAGATAAAGACTAAAAGACTATAATAACTTGTTCTGTATGTTCCAAGATCTGTAATATTGCAATTTATACTGTTGGCATTATTAATCGTGTACATTTCAAGAGTAACTTGATAGTCAGTGTACAACTTTAACCCTTGAAAATCAATAGACGGTTGAGAACAATTAAATACTTTTTGGCGATTGTCATTTTTACCATGATGAATCTTAATTATCATATTAATGGGTGGAGGCAAGCTATAATCGGATTCACATGAAAGCTGCAGTTGAATACTATCGAATGTAGCTCCGGATTTTTCCACACTTATACGATCTAAATCAAAACAAATATTAGAAGGTTAAAAGTATGGCTATACAATATATTCCTAAAATTGGCCAGTAATTATTAATAAAATAATTTCATCACCACTTGTATGGAATTACACATTCTGTTTATATAGCAGTGTTGTTATGATTACATCAGCAATTTAATCATATCAATATAATCAGCTTCAGAGTGATAGTCATATTATGAAAAAATAAATTGAATTTCTGAACCAATTAAAAGTTGAAATACAGGAACAAAGTTGAAGAATCTATGAAAATCAAAATTATTACTTTCTGTTCGGGGACTCAAATATTTTTATCACACATAAAATGAAAACTACTTTACTTACAATTTGACGTCAGACATTCACAGCTATTGGAATCTAAAAAAATGTATATTTTGACCATAAATATGATATTTAAGAAGATTATTATAAATACTGTATACTCTGAAGTCATTTTAACTGAGTAAGATATTCTTACTATTATGTGTGTTTTAGTTTACATTGTACACAATGTAGTTTTGCTGCTGAATTTGATGTGCTATATGCAGTTCTATTAACATTAACAAGTAGTATATGTTTATGTGGAAATTATTGATGATTTAGTTTTTCCATTTAAGATTTAAAATTTTCACAATGATTTCTCGTTACAATGTAGCTGAGTCAATAATCTATGAGCATTGTAAAGTGGATCTTCATGAGAACACATTAATGATTACACATAATTTCGGTTTATACTCATTGAAATAATACAAGAATATCTTTATTCATCTGTTACTTCATTTTTTTAAATGTTATTCTGAATGGCACTAGGTACAGTAGGGTATCCATAATAACATAATTATACTTCAATATAATTAGAATTGTAGCTAATTTACGTGCTTCTTGTTTCTCAACTAAACTAATTATCATTGCTATTTATGCTGCATATTGGCATTTAATATGTATGCACATTACACATGCTATTTCATATTGGTCTATGCTGACTAATTACAAACTTGACAAATTATATAGTAATTTATACAGCTGTAAAAAACCAGCACAGATATACACACCTGCTCTGCTTCTGTTCAAAGCTAATGCTTTACTCTGCTCAGAAGTTCCAACTTCATTTGTACTGGTGGCTTTAATTACTTGAAGTTTACATTTGTGATCCAAAACTCTACTAGCACTGCTGTCTTGAACATAACAAGTTAATTCTGAACTTGTGTTAACAATATATATTCCTTCAAAATAGTCCTGAATGTACAATGTGTAGTAACGAATTTCTGAATTTCCATTATAATCATCAGAGATACATACTGAATTATTCTGTAATAATACTATTGTAGGTGGGCCTGGTGACTCTGACATAATAATTATGAATTAATATTAATATAATTCATAATTGAGTATTATAATAATATAATTCATTCTTACCTGTAATAACAAATATGGTTTTGGAAAGCATAATTTTTTTTCCAGGGTACGGAATATTATCTATATAAACAGACAAATCTTTATATATGTAAAATTTTGTTCCATTTGTCTCTGTAGAAACCTCCATATAAACATTTTCATTATCATTTTTTATATTGAATTCTTTGATGCATGGGCAGGAAAGATTAAATTCGAGATATGAACAATCACAACTTTTTTGTTTATTAACAAGTATCAATCCATGATATAAATAATCAGAAAAGTTCACATTTTTTTGGTCTCCTACATATATAGTGTCTGTGACAGCTAAAATATATAAATATTTATAGTGAAACTACAATAAATATGATTATCATTGCTGTACAGCTCCAACTATCACTGTAATAATGTAAAAAAAAGCAAAATTATGGCATCAATAAATTGTTTCATTCTATCATGATTCATTTTTAAAATTTGTTATATGGTACAGGAAAGTTTAATGTATAATTGCGTTAGACTTTGGTAACATTAACTCAGATTTCTTATTGAATTTTGTCCCAAAAAATTCTTTCCAATTAAAAATAGACCACTTACATTGTAACAAATACATATTATGATTTTTATTTATTAGCTTATACACAGCTATGTAATGCTTTCCACAATTCAACAATATGAACTACTTCAATGTAAAGTATATGATGATATTATTTCAGTATAGTTCAGAGGTTTTCGCCTCATTAACATGTGCTTGCTCATGTGTGTGTGTGTGTGATTATATAATATATATATATAATATTTACGTATATAGTTATGACTGCTATGCTTTCAAATACCTAAGGGTAAAATAGTAATATAACTTGATGATATTTGTGTAGAATTATCAGAAGTTTTAGCCTCAATGTGAATATCATAATGAATTAGATCTTCTGTGAGTTTATATTTTGTTGAATTGCCAATGGCCCTTTTCAGTTCCTCAGAGTCATCCAATTTTCCAATTAAGTAATAATTGAATGGTATAGTAAAACTAGCATCACTCCAAGCTATGCTGTAAGCATTTCCACTGAAATTGAACAAGGTATAGTTGAAGTCAAACGTTCTCATTGGAAGCTTACAAGTAAATTCCTCATTGCAAATGTATTTTGTACCTAAAATATTACAAAACTTTATCATTATATATTACTGTTATCATAAAAATTAATATTATTATTATCATCTATATTATTATCATCACCTAGCAAGTCCACACTATACAATGGTGCTTAATGTACTAGCTTTTTTCAATTAGGAATGCAGAAGCATATTAGGTATTTTTATACCTACGTATTATCCTCAAACACGTGGTTTTGTTACTTCAATTCCTTATCCTGCTCAGTTTCTTAGCTCAGCTCTTCCTATCCTTCTCCTTTCCTCTCAAACTCTTTCTTCTTGATCATGAATTTCGTTCTCCTTTTTTTTTCTATCTTTATCTCTTTCTGCTCAGTGAGGTGAGTTCTCATGCTATTCTGTCTCTTTGTTCTTCAATCTATGATTGCGGTGTGGGTCTTAGTGAACTATTCCCTTCCGTTTTGAGCCTGTCACCATCATTTTGATTTCATACACTCTAAGCTACAAAAGTTGTTGTATTCTTAATTGTACTATATGTGATGATATTTTACCCCTCCAGTTTGTGTCTGAGCTAATGAATTATTCATGTATAATAACACCCTCATCCTTGTCAAGCATCATAGTCACAGCCTCAACGTAGGTTAAGGTATAAAAATGACATATCCAATCATGTAATAGCAAACACCCCCATAGTTCAATTCTGTTACCACAGATAGTGTCTTGCTCGTTTCGCAAGCACAGATTGTAAGCTAACTTCCCTAATTAGATAACATTAAAACTACAGTCAGCTTTTATTTTGATAATTCAAGGTGAGTTAGAGGGTTGTTTCTAAAAGTGCTGTATATAGCAGTCGACCATTAAATATAAATAATAAATACAGAATTACTTTTTTACCTCAACTTCCCAAGTAGTTTAGCCATTTTGATTCCTGATCTACTAGAATATAACTCTTAACAACAAACACTCAAAAAAGATTAAAAAAACAACAACAAAAAAAACACCATGGTCAGAGATTATTTTAGCTTTCAAATACAGAATTTGTGCTGTCCTCAGTGTATTCTAGAAGTGTTGTCTTTTGTAAAAAAAAAAAACTAGTGGATCATATTACATCAAATAGTGTCTTTTTCGCTTCACTCGCTTGCCAGCCGACATATATATGTTATATCAAAGAGTGCTGTAGCACTCCCTATTTATGGTCGACCCCACCTATTTGGATATCTGTTAGAATACAAAATCTGTCATAAAAACAATACTTATTACTCTGTGTTGTGCAAAGAGTAGAATTTCTTGAAATGTTAAACTTGTTAGTGTTTACAGGAAGTTGGTTTAGCTACTCCTTTAGTTCCTGTCTTGGCTGTGGTGATGACAATGTGGTTCAGACAGTTGGTTTAAAGGTAAGTTTACTAAAAAAAAGGATAAAAAAAAGTAATTTAGACATTGAAAATGTAAAAATTGGTATTTAGGGTTGCTCCAAATAGTATGAAAACAACAAAAAAATCATTGCCCATATTGTGATGATTCTGTATCCCTGATTTTTTTTTCAATGTTATCTTAGTAAAATGTTAAACAAATTGTCTTTCACTTTCTAATTATAACATTATTAGAGATATCACGTGGGGTAAGTGACCTTTCTTATTACCCGACGTTTTAGAGATTTGCTAGTTCACATAAACCTTTGGGCAACCCGAAGTCCCTAATATTTAAATTTTCAGAGTTTTTTTTTTTTTACTAGTACACAATAATGTGGTCTGTTAGCATGTGTTGTTTTCCAAATATACAAAATTTTGGCTGGCTCTCAGCTTCAGAATGAAGTCAATTTAATCTTGTAATTTATTTAGTAGGAAACACTATTTTTTATTCCAATAAGCTGCTGTGAGAAGTTAGCATAGCATTGGAGACATTGTACAGGACTAAAACAATCTTGGCAAAAATTTTAACCTAAGACACCCTGTTGCTGAAATATTTCACATAATAAAATCAACTAAATTTTTATTTTAGTCAAGTAGATATTGCAGAAGCTAACATTATTCAGGGAGATTGAGGTAAGTAAGATAGAAAAAAATTGTTCTAGCTATAAACCTAACTTGTAACAATTATTTCATGAACATGTGCTAGAACGTTATCTTCAAGTAAGTATAGTAAATGTGGTCCTTTGTGTACAAGTCTCATGAAATATTAAAAAATAACTATTATCAGAATGAAGCTGTTGTTTGTATTTCAACTAGCGTTGGGGCTAGACGACCATTTGTGCTCAATAAGCACCCATGTACAATGTGTGACCAACACTGGACATTATGTTGAGAGTAAAATAAGGTGTTCAATGTATGGAAATTAATAGGAATTATACAGTTCTCATACTTCTGCTGCAAGAATTGGCTAAATCTGGCAAAAATATTCAATCAGGTTATGTGAATATGCAAAATAATGTTTACCTGTTTTTTCATTTACTGTTAATATTGCTGTGTCACTACTCCAGTAACTATTTTTATACAGAAGGTTAGAATGTATATAGCATTGTAATTTTGTTGCATTCATATTATTCTCAGTTTCATGTATAAATAATCCTTTAGACTGCTGATAGAAGTTTTGAGGAAGGTGAAACTGTTCATAAAATGTTCCATTGATTTTCCAAATAATAAAATCACTGGAAGATATCTTATTGCTATAGCAATGAACAAAGTAAGGTTGTGATAATAAAGCTTTGCTGTTCACGGGTCCAAAATTTATGTCTGCAAATAACATTACAATAATGATATCATTTTTAGATTCCCACATGATCTGCTTACGAAGACAGACATAGACTAATCCAGAGTATTATATTGTACTGATCGGCCAACCCACTCACCATCTAACCCACTCACCTATCCATCCATCTAGTCATTCACCCACCCACTAACCCACAGACCGACCAACGGACCAAACAGTTCTTAAAGCTTGTGATTTATTTAACGTTTGTTGTTACAAATGCATACCATAATATCTAGACTTGACTATCCAACTGTCACTATATCCTATTAAGTATTTATTTTTATCCACTAATTAATCTGTCACCTATTCATATACATACTTTCTGTGTTTATCAATGTATTTATTGGCTAGTCAGAGCTTGCTTCACAATTGTTTATTTCAATTATGTAATAGGCATTCAGTAAAATTTATAATAGTAATTAATAATCTTGACTTTTAATCAGCATTTATAGTAAAAAAGTAAGACAACTTGACTCTTAACTTACTTGTTTACATAGCTACTTAACTAAAATATAAAGTAATGTTCTCAAGTTTTGCATTTTTCAATGATACAGTCATGCTCGGTTGCAATAATTAGTGATATGCTTGAGCACAAAATGACGAGCGAGACTAAAAACTGCACCATTGTTAAATGATTGATTTTAACTTTTAACACACAAGCTACTAAAAAAAGTTGAGTTTTAAATCACGTACATATGGCAAAGGGGATTTAATGCCATAGTAAGCACTTGCCGCACCTGTTTAAATTGAAAAATAAGCAACAAAATCAAGTCACGTTATCGAAACGTTTTTGAAAGGAGTTGTGCACACTTTCTTCATTGTACACAACTCTGGTTTTTACTTTTGACTTTACTTTTGTTCACTTTCTTTAAGCTCACAAGTTTACTGATTTATTCAAGAGCAGAATACTCACATAGAGAATCCGAATTAAACAGAACAGAAACTGGGGAAAGTGGCCCCAGGCGTTATAATGATAATGCACTATTAAGAGGTGACAATTAGTTGAGTGGGAATACATGGATTGAGTGAATGAAGGAAGGTGTAAAGTGAGTTTAAGTGGTTTATTCAAGGGTTAATGGAATAATGCGGTTTTGGATTTCTTGTGAAACCCAAACAGTTTTCTTTGTGATATTCTTTAGCTAAGTAGTAGCTGTAATGCACGATACTTTCACACAACGGACATACTTACACAAGACTTACAAAGGTCTGGAGTTCAAAATTGCCTCCACTTCAGTTGTAACAGTTAACATCTCATCCAGCCTTGGCATGTGGGGAGCAACAATTTTCTTAATCTTCCTTTTCATGCTCTTCACTGCTGCCTCCGAAAAACCACCAAAGTGTGGTGCTCTGGGGGGAGGGTTGAAGAGCCAAGTAACTTCATTCTCTGAGATATGTGCTGTTGTGAGTCCATTAGCAGCTTCTGAATTTGCTGCAACTCTCTATGAGCTCCAATGAAATTGGAGCATTATTGGAAATCAATACTTCATCCTGGGAATCAAGAAACAACTGAAAATACTGCAAAGGCAATACTCCAAATGCCAGAGATGCACTGCCACACCACTACAACAGCAGCTGGGACTATTGCCACCAGCCAGGACACAGCTGACACTGCCATTCTTCTGAACAGGTGTGGACTTTGCTGGCCCTACCAAACTAAGAGAAGATGCCACCAGAAAACCTGCTGTCTACAAAGCCTACTGGTGTCTGTTTGTATGCATGTGTGCTGCAATTATCAATGATGTTTCTTTTAATCCTGGTAAAATTTTATTGACATTGGCTAGTTCAGTTTTTGAAGTGGTGGGCCAACTGGCAGCATCATTAATTAGCTATATCCATTCCACCATAATGATGTAGAGTTGAGTAATTGTGCAGAGATGCTTCTGCTGCAGAGGTCTGTTGGGTTTTCACAACCAATTCACCTTTGTCAGCATGCTCTACCAGTTCCTCAGGTACTTTGCCAGAAAGGATTTGTCATTGCTCCTCCATTTCCAAAGAGTCATTCCACATTCTTTCAGGAGCTGACATAGTGATTGTTACTTGTTGCTCATTTTCACATCCAGACAGAAAGTCATCCACATAAAAATTGGCTTCTGAACTGCAGTAGGATATTCAAGATGAGTGGGTAGAGGTTTGGTCCCACCAATAACATGTTGTGTTAGAGAGTGGCCAGAAGTTGTGGTACAACTGGTATCAAAAACTGGTCTCACTTTTGTTGTGGTGGAACTTTCTCTCACCACACCTGGAGGTGTCCTTGGCATCACATGGGCCACCAATGGTCCAACCAAGAATGTTTCTAATGCTGTGGGAGTCTTGTTTCAGATGAGAACTTTATACCTCCAACCAAGAACATTGCCCAATCATAAGTGCCAATAATTAGGTCTTTTTTTCCTACAAATGACTCATCTGCTAGTTTGAGTCCGTGTAGCATTTTCATTTGAGCAAATTTAATTGGGTCATTTGGTGGGATGGCTGTTGGTAATCTTTTGGCAATTGCTACATTGAGTGGTATGTCCACTTCTGATAGAAAGGCAGTTGAAACTGACAATGAACACCACTTTAGTTGTGAGACAGCACCTGTCATTGATAGATTAGCAGGATTCCTCTTTGGCAGAAGAGCAGCAGCAATATCTTCAGTGATCAATGAATGGGTGGAGCAACTGTCCATCACAGCCCTGGCAGTGATTTGTCTGTTGCCACAATGGATGAAGACAATTGCAGAATGCATTATTCCACCCTTTAGCCCTTCTCTTCTTCAGGTGTAGGTGAAACTTCACTGATCAAGGAAGCTCTAGTTGCTGCAGGCTGCTTTTCTTGACTGGCTTGTGCATGTGCTTCTCCTTGCAATGAGAGCAGGTATAGGATGAAGTACAGTCATATGGAGACAATTATTGACACACCTTTTATTATTGGTAACAAAGTTCCATCTCTGTTGAATTAAAGATTCCAGAAACTTTTTGAATTTGAACAAAGGGTGTGTTGCTTCATTGCACATTTGACAATTTTTGTTTTTCTTGTTGGCATGTTTCTTTGATGATTTGCTGTCACTGCCTGCTGCCACTTGATGTGGTGCTGTTGCTGCTGCATGAGAAGATGGTGCAGTTGCTGATGAATTATTGTGTTTCTTTTTGTCATGTTGACCATGATTGCTGAAATATTTCTTCTTGGGCAAATTATGGGCCAGATGGGTGATAAATTCATTGAGTTTGTCAAGTGATGGAAGTTCATCTTCTTTGCCCAACTATTTTGTCAACTCAGTCTGTAGTTCAGGGTCAAAATCTCTGATGATAATTGCAGCCAACAGGTTTTGAATGCTATCACCTCCAATTTTTATCAAATCTTGAGCCAGCCTCTCAGATTTGTCCAGTATCTGCCACATAGATTCTTGAGAGTAGTCATATTTCTGTCTGGGGAATTCCTCTATCAAAAGAGGATATAGCACATTCTTCCTGCCATAGGCTATGTTTAGGCTTTCCATGGCTGCATCAAAGCCTTTTGACATAGATTGATTGACAAGTTTTTTGTGCAGCTGGAATTCCCAGTTTATCAGTTTCGGAATAATAATCTTTGTACTGATCCATTATTGCTATGAATCTTTCTTTGAATTGTAGAAAGTCTCTGGATTTGCCAGAAAATTGAGGAAGTTTTATTTTGTAGGGTGGTGGAGCTAGCCTGGTAGTAGGACTAGATGCTACAGGAGTAGATGCCATTTTGTCAGGAACTAGAGCTGGTACTTTTATGATAATAGTGTTGACTTTTTCTAGCATGTCCTGAGCTTTTGCTAGCAAAGGCTGGAAGCAGTCACAATCATCATATTCATTGTTATGACTGACTCCAGCTTATTCATGATGAATTTTTCTTCATTCAAAAATTCCTTTCCTCATTGGATCTCCATTATCCAACCACATGTTTGCTCTAGTTGCAATTTTTCTGTATGATGTTATGATTGATGTAACAGCCAGTATGCTTTCAAATTTAGCAATGGTATTTTCATAGACTGCTTCTGCTTCATGTTGGGCATTTTCTTCAGATGCAATTTCTGCCACTGAAGTTCTGATTGAAGAGAGAAACTTTACATAAACAGCATGATTACTCTCATGTAGTTCAACTTGAGTTTTTGATTGCTGTCAGCTTGACAGCTAATTCTGTAGCTTTTACTTTTGTAGGGTCTTCACTCCCAAGTCTTTCACCAGCTTGAATAAGCTTAGTGATCTTTGTTCTGTAGGTAGCTCTTTTGCTCCTATACTTTTTTGTTTGTTCGTTGATTGCAGCTTTGGACATGGTGGTGTCCCCTTCTTCTTCAGCCATTTTTTATTGTTTCACTGGTTATTTTGTAGCTCGAAGGACCATGACAGGAGTTGTGCACACTTTCTTCTTTGTACACAACTCCGGTTTTTACTTTTGACTTTACTCACTTTCTTTAAGCTCTCACAAGTTTACTGATTTATTCAAGAGCAGCTAATTGAACAGAACAGAAACTGGGGAAAGTGGCCCCAGGCCTTATATATGATAATGCACCATTAAGAGGTGACAATTAGTTGAGTAGGAATACAAGGATTGAGTGAATGAAGGTATATAGCTAGTGAGTTTAAATGGTTCTTTCAAGGGTTAATAATGGAATAATGCGGTTTTGGATTTCTTGTGAAACCCAAACAGTTTTCTTAGTGATATTCTTTGGCTAAGTAGTAGCTGTAACACACAATACTTTCACACAACGGACATACTTACACAAGACTTACCTTTGTGGTTAGTTTAGTGGACAATGAATTTTCAAGTAAATACTGTTACGCAGGGCATAATTATAACTATGACAAATAGTGTATTAACTTACCACTGCCACTAATTCAAAACGAAATGGAACTCCGGTAAGTGTTTGAGTTTTAACTTCACACCCATAAGAATTCAAAGAGGTAAACCATTCAATTTCTGGGATGATACGGGTAGCGATTGATAAACCAGAGGATTCACCTAAGTGCGTCTTGTGGAATTTAGAAACAACCAAGTACAAAGGGGTATAATCAATTAAATATCCTTGATAGATACGGGATTGCTAAACCAAAAGATTCTGTTCAGTGGAGATATGGGAAGGGGCAGACCATAAAGCGAAGACAAAAACGCGAGGGTCAAAGTACAAAATGAGATATGTACATCCACATAAATATAAACAAATGGTGTACTTGAGCACAATTATCGAGCGAGCTTGCCGAGTTTGGTCATAAAACTACAGTATTGTTACATAATTATATATGAGCTTAGAAAAAAACGACTCCCACGCACACGTTTAAGCAGCATATGTACCATCCATCCATACATGTGAATATATATACTAGCAGTGCACTTGTGCACAAATATCTAGCGAGCCTGCCCAGTTTGGTTATATAAAAGTACAATGTTGTTATGTGATGTATTTTACCTGAAGAAGCTTCTATTTCCATGATGACAAAAAGTCCAGTGGCGTAGGAAGGAAGGGGGAAGGGGGGGAGGAGGCTGCCAAGGCTGGAGCCTCCACACCATAATTTTGAGGCACAAATTAACAAAAGGGTTTTCAATGTCATAGTATTCAGTCGCTGTTACTTTTTGGGACTTGAAAAAAGTGACTTGGAATTCTCTCACAATTTTGAGCCGAAGTAAACTTGCTTACTGCTGTAGTACGAGAAGAAACAGGGGTCAAGCCTAAAAAGCCGTGTTTTTAGGAACCTCTCACTCGTTTAAAAAGCATACTACCATCCATACACGAATATACATATACTGTGGTGTGCTTTAGCACAAATATCGAGCGTCCTGCCTAGGTTTCTAAAACTACAGCATTGTTACATAATATACTTTAGCTTAGTTCATGCAAAAAGGTGTATAGTAGTTGACCATCAATAATACAGAACTAGCAAGTACCCCCTCCACATAGTGGCACTTGACGTATTGCAAAGTAAGAATGCAGTAGCACAAGTTATCTTGTTCAGTTCTCTACCATTGGTTTAGGTTACATAAGTTTCCCTCTCTTGCTCTCTTTTCTTGTATCCTACCTCTCCTTTCTTCAGCTCTTCTTCTGAGTCACGGAGTCCCCTATAGCTATCTCTCCTGCTTCAAAATTTCTGTCCTTTGAGGAACTTTTGTGTTCTATTTCGTACTTTGCCTTTCTTTTGGAAATTAGCTAACACCCACCTTTACTCGTCCATTCCACCCGCTTCTTAGTTGCAATTAATCACTGTCTTCTCTTCCCTTCCATTTTAAACGTACTCGGCCTTTACTTCGCCGACACCGCCTTCCATCGCCTTAGTCTCGCGTAGCCAGACCCTTTACCAACCGTAACCGCAACGCGGGGAAGGAAAGGGTCTGGGAACATACAATACAACGACTTGTTCAGCAGCACCCCAAAAAGGGTGCTTAATTATCACATTCCAGCAAGCTTGCGGTATACTATGTGACGTCAACATCACATCTGGGAGGGTGAGAACGTAGCGTGACTTCGTCAAACTGGTGAAGTTGTTTCGTAGAAATAAACGTACCAGCATGAATAGGAGAGCTGCTACCCGGCCGTGGCCGTGACGTCATTGGCTACCGCAAGCATTGGAATGTGATAATTGGAGCACCCTTTTTGGGGTGCTGCTGAACAAGTCGTTGTATTGTATGTTCTTCCCAGACCCTTTCCTTCCCCGCGTAGCGGTTAGGGTTGTAAAGGGTCTGGCTACGCGAGACTACCATCGCCTATGCACCCGCATTTTAGAATTAACCAGCGATTTCTACTGAAAGTGACGACACTTTACCTTTCGCGAGGTGGTGACCCCTTACCAATCCGTTCAAAACTTATGAATTATTCATGAATACACACACCGTCGGTCGTCGTAGCCCGATTTTGCATTATCCACCCCTTTCTTTGTTCGCGCTCGCCAATAACATACCCGATTTTCAATGGTTCACCCCTAATAGTATGTCGCTCGCTTGCTTGATAACTAGTGGTGTGCTTGAGCACAAATGGCGAGCGAGCCTTAAACTACACTATTGTTAAATTTGATTTTAACAACTAACACTCAAGCTATTAAAACTAGTGGTGCGCTCGAATAGCGCAAATGCAAGGCGAGCGAGTAAATATATGAGTATAGGTAAAGATGAAGGAAATCGCTAAATAATAGCAATGATTAGGCATGAAGAGTTAACAATAACAGAATTACCTGAATAAACTTCGAAAGCAGTGGCAAAGAAGCGCAGCTTGACAAAGACTTCACAATTGTTTCA
>WLWI01002724.1_pt1 | contig 15287 bp, 5 predicted proteins | sample 6701501 | NCBI WGS metagenome assembly WLWI01 (sample SAMN12718690, study PRJNA515312) | sponge metagenome | isolation source: marine sponge | host: Mycale hentscheli | place: New Zealand: South Island, Marlborough, Capsize Point | collected 2014-11-01
ACTGGATCCTCCAGCGGCACGACTATCAAACCCCGGCCCAGGTGCGTCGGGCAACACGCCCAATCCAGTACGACGATGCGGCTGGATGAACCCCAAATTCGTGTCCAATAAACTCAGGGCTTTACAATTGGGCGAAAAATACACTCTTCCGTTGCAGGTACTGCAAATCCAAGGTTCTACGCGCTTCAAAAGTTATTTCTTTAAAGACTATTTGTATTCCGGGGATAGCCCGAAGGTAATCCGACTTTATTTCGACGATCCAATTCGGGGCATGGATTTCCTGCTCAACAAACTGTGGTATAAAGCTGCTGCAGCACTGCCAATTTATTTTGGCTATGGAGATCGGTTGGTCGGTGCTTTGGCCGTTGACGGACAAGAATTGATTGATGTGTTATTGCCGACCACGACCCTGCGACCGGCAAAGACACTGGATACCGCCCGTTTCCAAATACTCAACGGCGGGCCAGAAGGGAGTCTGTTAGATAGTTTTACCGACCCTTTGGACGACCATACGTCATTAGTACTTTCGGCTTCGCTGTTAGCCGAGAGACTGGATTATCTCGATGCCGAGGGGATAACGACTACACAATCGGCGGATGTGCCTTTTCTCCGTCTGGAGCACCTTTTCGTCGAAGGGAACCATCCAAAGCCCTTTTTTGTTCAGTTAGATTTTTCGGGGAATTTTAAAAACGCCGAAAAACAGCGACAAACTTTCGCCTTTGTTAACCAGGCTGATTCTTTGGGGGTGCAGTTTATGCCCCGCCGCCCATCGAGCCCGGGCACTACCCATATGTTCCTCTATTACAATGGGTTTGACGACCCCGAACAGACCGTGGCTATCATGGACTCCCTCGACGCCTACAATATTCGATGGGACAGTGGCCGTTGGAAATCCGTCGTCGAATTGCGGGCCTCGCTGCAAGATAAACGGCGCTACACGGAAACCCTGATAATTATCAATACGATTTCGTTCGTTTTCTTTTTAACCACAATTTCTTGGCTGCGGTTGAAATTGGAATTCCATACGGTGGGCCTACTTCAATCGTTCGGGTACACACAACGACTAATAAACGCGGTTTATTTATCGGGCTACTTACTACTGATCGGGGCTGGTTTCTTGGGGGGGATCGCTTTGGTGTTTCTGCTTGGCCTGTTGCCTGAAGCACGTTTTTCCATGGCCTTCTTGGGGGAGTCCTTCGCTTATTTCGTCGCCTATCCCGCCAATTATATCGTCTACTATCTAGCTATCCTAGTGGGCGTTGCACTGTTGGTGGTTTGGTCCATTCTGCGCGTCCTTTTGCGCCACGAGGATATTTACGGGCTTATCAAATACGAACATTAAGCTGTTTACGAACCACTTGAGTGCGGTTGTGCAATGAATAGAGTAAGCAATGCTCGAAGTCAAATTTCCGCTGCAAAAGCAGATCAATGAGGATACCTGGATTCGTTTTGAAAAGCCAGCCACTGATGGGGGTAGGGTCGACGGCATTTCCTTGCATTTCGGCTGTATATATATCCTCAAGGGCAAGAATGGCAGCGGCAAGACAACCTTGTTGAACCTCATCTCAGCCTTGACCGACTGTCCGGCCCAATTCGTCCAACGAGATAGCGATATAGTGTTTATGGCGACAGACTCGTCCATCCATCCACTCAATAAAGCGGCCTTGCGAGAAAGCTACTTCAGTTACGTGTTCCAAGATCCGCATATCATAAATACGTATTCAGTCGAAGAGAATTTACGTTTGGTGAATAGCTTGTTCGATCCGGCCAGGGATATCCCGGCCCTGAACCAACAGATAGCCCAGGACCCGCGCATTTCGTCGGAGAGCGGTAAATACCTGCAAGAGAAATTGGATAAATTCTACATAGAACGGCGCTTGTCTCCGTATGCACTATCTGGGGGAGAAAAACAATTACTGGCATTTATCAGGGCCATGATAAAACCCGGCCGTATCGTCGTCGCCGACGAGCCTTGGGCCAGTATGGACGAGATCGCTAAGCATTTTGTTGAAGAACAACTTGCCCGCTATACCCAGGGGCAGGACGTGTTCGCACCAATACGCAGCCGGCAAAATCAGGCGGCTGGCCCCAATACGGTGCTGGTAATTACCCACGATACGCATCGGCTAGCCGCAGAAGAAAAGGGATCGTGGGAAATCCCTACTACCTACCGCACTGCCGGGGATGCTTGGAACCGTTCGCTGTCCCTTGAGTGCCATGCAGTTTGTGGATAAGTGCGTTGGACCGGTTTGTTACTGCCTTTCTTACAATAGGGTGAAAATGCAAATACCGAAAATGCCTTTTTGGGCTGCAGGATTAATCTTAGCGATATATGGCACGAGCGGAGGAGCTGACTCGTCCGGGAAAGGACCCTTCAGAGTTGGTCTTTTACAGCAAATAACCAATGCACACGCCACGGAAAAAGACGGGGAAGTAACGTTCCTGAATCCTCTGTGGTCAGCCAACGGGGCACTGTTGGCGTACGAAAATCTGTCTGAAAATACTCAACGGTTGTATATCCACCGCTATAGCCCAGGCGATACGACCCACTCTGTGGAAGTGGTTTCTTCGGAAGCCGGCAGCGATATGGACCCGGGGCTGGACCCGGGAGGTTTTGCACAACAGCAAGCCTTCGCCAATTTCGGGCTCTCCTGGTCGAGTACTGGATCGTTCGTCTATGTCGGCAGTGGGGGAAAAGGCTACCCTGGAATATACAGGTCTAATTTGTCGAATATGGAAATAAAAGGTTATACCCTATTGGCGGGAGGAGATGATGCTGAAGCCTACGTGGACTTCCCTGCCTATCACACCCGGCTGGGTTACGTGGTATATGCCCAGGGTTCGGCTTGGGCTGGAAAAGTCCCAGAGGGAAGTCGGATCGATAGGGAAGCAAGACTGAGTTTATTTGGCATGCCTGAGGGTATAGATATAAAAAAGGGACAGTCACCCTACCCTTTAGGGGTGGAAACCGCCACGGATGGCGATCTGTCAGGGATTCTACAACTCGAACCATCGTTTTCGCCGGTGGGGGATGATGTAGTCTTTACCGGTATCGATATAGCCGAAAATAATAATAATATCTATCGGCTAAATTTGAGCATAGTAATAATGCCAAGACTTACATCTCTCAATGTCGATAGTTGGGCCCCCCTTACCAAATGGCCCTCGGCCGAGGGCCGCCCCCAATGGTCACCGGACGGTCAATATATAGCCTTTCTGTCTACTAAAGACCAGAAAAAGAATGAATGGGGATTATTCGTCGTCGATGCCAATGGAACTACCGAACCCAGGAAATTGGTAGATCGGGTCATAAACCACGATTTCCCGGAATGGCATCCAGATGGACAACACATTTTTTTCGTCCGCCAAGACGAAATCGCCAACAATCCGATCCAGTATATCAATATCCACGCAGGACCCGGCCAGGAAGAAACCCTGGAAACAGGGACATCCCTCCACAATTACCTGGATATTACGCCGGATGGGCAGCGCATAGCCTTTTGCGCCAAAGGGCGAGAAACAGACGCCAATCTCACCTGGTGGAAACTCTATACCGCAGATCTAAAATTCAATGAATAAGTACAAAGAGAAAGACCCAAATATTCCTGTGCCTGGCATATTAAACAGATTTCCAGGCCGCATCGGCTTAGAGGCATTGTTGATACTGGTTTTCAGTATGCCACCTTTGTTTGCGCAGGCGGTCACATTCGAGATCGAAGAACAGGCTTTTGTCCTGGGTGATCCTGGCCCCAGGCGAGTAGGGACGATACGGATCACAGCCGACGATACGCTCGATGCAACCAACTCGTTCCAGATCGTGATCCCAGCTGCTCTGGCTTTGACATGGGACCAAGAGGCGGTTGTTGAGGTCCTAGATTTTCCAGATGTGGCGACAAGTTTCCCAACGCCCCAAACGCTCCTTCTGTCGTTGGGGGAAGCCCTGCCGGCTGGTGACACACTCATGGTCTCCGGTCTCCAGGTATATATCGGTGATGGTCTATCCCCGCCTACTTCTTTGGTTTTGTCGCTCGATGGCGGGCAGACGCCTATTCTTGCCGGCGCGACTTGGCGAGTGGGACAACCTAGGATAGCCCTGGCTCAGAATGTAATTTTTGCCATAGGGGATACGTCGAGGCCTCTGGGGCAGGTGCGGTTGGAAGAATCGGTGGTCGCTGGAGTCATTCAGCCCGAGTGGGGCATACGGCTGCTCTTGCCTGAGGGCTTTGCAGGACAGTGGGACACCAGCGTTGGATCTGTGCAGTTGTCCGGTACGCAGAGCCGGGTGGTTTCCGACAGTGTGGTCTACGAGGAGGCCGGACAAGCGCTGCGTCTGACCGTACATCAGGCCTTCGAGGCGGGGGGAGGGCTGGCCATCGATGGCTTGCGTCTGACCGGGTTCGATCGGGGGGTGTCGTCGCGGGCAGGCCTGCGGCTGCAGGTGGGGCCGGGTGGGGTGGATCAGGCCGTTTCCGACGGCACGGTACAGGTAGCCAATCCGCGCCTGGTCACGGTGGTGGATCAGGGTTTTGTGGTGGGGGATGGGTTAGTGACCAGCGCGACGATCCAAGTGATTGAGGATCCACAGGTGGCCGGTATCACGGCACGCAGCGATCTGCGGCTGCGGCTGCCCGATGGACTGGCCTGGAATGCCGAGAATTTGCAATTGACTATGCGCGGATCTGGTCAGGTCGCAGAAGGGGGCCTGAGCGGGCTTTTGGACGGGCTTTTATATATAGAAGTAGAGCGCGATTTTTCGCGGGGCGACACCTTGCTCATCGAGGGGATGCAGATGGAGATCGATGGTGTGGTGCCGCGGAGCCAGGTGGAGTTGTCGGTACACGAGCAAGGGCGCTGGATCCCAGATGAGCACTGGGTGGCCGTGGGACAGCCTCGGCTGACTTCGAGCCGAGACCACGCCTTCCATCTGCAGAGCGGGCAGGGCCGGTTGGGGCCCATCGCCCTGACCGAAGACTCGGCGGCAGCAGCGATCACACCGGCTCAGGGCCTGCAACTGATCCTGCCAGAAGCTACCTCGGCGCGTTGGGGCATCGAGCCGGGTACGACCCGCTTCGACCTGACGGCACCGGTGCAGTTGAGTGGATCGGCGGCGGCACGGATCGAGCCCACCGCCGAGGTGGATTCGACGGGGCGGGTCTTGCGTCTGAGGGTGCAGACGCCCTTCGAGGCGGGGGACGCGCTCATCCTGGACCAATTGCCGATCCACTTTGACCAGACAGCCCCGCCGGTTGAACTGCAATTACGGGTCACCCAGCCCACCGTTGACGCCAACGACTCTCGATCACTGCGCGTGGGGGCAACGAATATCATCCTGCCGCGGAATGTGGTTTTCGCCGCAGGGGATTCGTCACGGGCGTTGGGTCAGGTGGGGTTGGAAGAATCGGTGGTCGCCGGAGTCATCCAGCCCGAATGGGGCATCCGGCTGCTCTTGCCCGAGGGCTTTGCCGGACAGTGGGATACTAGCGTCAGTTCAGTGCGGTTGTCCGGCGCGGAGCGGGATGCGGTTTCAGACAGCGTGGTCTACGAGGAGGACGGTCAAGCGCTACGTCTGACCGTGCATCGGGCCTTCGAGGCGGGGGGAGGGCTGGCCATCGATGGCTTGCGTCTGACAGGGTTCGATCGGGGGGTGTCGCCGCGGGCAGGCCTGCGGCTGCAGGTGGGGCCGGGTGGAGTGGACCAGGCCGTTTCTGACAGCACGGTACGGGTAGCCAATCCGCGCTTGGTCACGGTGGTGGACCAGGGCTTTGCGGTGGGGGATGGGTTAGTGACCAGCGTGACGATCCAAGTGATCGAGGATCCGCAGGTGGCCGGTATCACGGCACGCAGCGATCTGCGGCTGCGCCTACCCGATGGACTGGCCTGGAATGATGACAACCTGCAGCTGATTATGCGTGGCTCGGGGCTAGTCGTAGATACATTGGAAAATTATATAGTAAGTAGAAATTTATATATAGAAGTAGAGCGCGATTTTTCGCGGGGCGACACCTTGCTCATCGAGGGGATGCAGATGGAGATCGATGGTGTGGTGCCGCGGAGCCAGGTGGAGTTGTCGGTACACGAGCAAGGGCGCTGGATCCCAGATGAGCACTGGGTGGCCGTGGGACAGCCTCGGCTGACTTCGAGCCGAGACCACGCCTTCCATCTGCAGAGCGGGCAGGGCCGGTTGGGGCCCATCGCCCTGACCGAAGACTCGGCGGCAGCAGCGATCACACCGGCTCAGGGCCTGCAACTGATCCTGCCAGAAGCTACCTCGGCGCGTTGGGGCATCGAGCCGGGTACGACCCGCTTCGACCTGACGGCACCGGTGCAGTTGAGTGGATCGGCGGCGGCACGGATCGAGCCCACCGCCGAGGTGGATTCGACGGGGCGGGTCTTGCGTCTGAGGGTGCAGACGCCCTTCGAGGCGGGGGACGCGCTCATCCTGGACCAATTGCCGATCCACTTTGACCAGACAGCCCCGCCGGTTGAACTGCAATTACGGGTCACCCAGCCCACCGTTGACGCCAACGACTCTCGATCACTGCGCGTGGGGAATCCATCGATATCTGCACAGATCACCCAGTCCCGAAATACACTATTCGTCGTCGGTGATCCTCCGCGCACCCTGCCGTCCATAATCATTCAGGAAGATTCTGCGGCGTCTTTTATTGTTGATGGGACAGTACTCGACCTGGTATTGCCTAATGAGTTCAATGGGCGCTGGAAAAGAGACGCTGGGGGAACCGTTGATATCCCCGCAGGACCAGATATAGTGATTGGCGCCGAGTCCTATCAGGATGATAAACGGCTCCGCATTGTCTTGGAAACAACCCTGAACCCCGCCGAGAATATCAGCATCAACAGGTTACAAGTAGAGGAATTTACCGGAGCCTCGCAGGTGGATTCCGTCCGCGTTGACCTAGTCGATCAAAATATATCGTATCAGGTTTTTCCCGTACAAATTGGCGCCCCAACCCTCATTTCCAGCCTCAACCAATCCTTTGTCGTGGGTATGGACCAGGACGGTCAGTCCATCACGGCGGCCCCAATAACCATACGCGAAAGCCCTGTCAGCCCTTCCATCATACCCGAGGAGGGGATACGGGTCATTTTGCCGGATTCGCTTGCCATGGAATGGGGCGGGCAAGAGGGGCTGCAAGTTCTGGAAGGGGATCGGGACAAGATCGGGACAATCCGGGTAGAAAGCCCCAAGGTGCTTTTTCTGGAGGTAGTGGAACCATTCAGCCGCGGCGAGACCTTGATACTCGACGGACTAAGACTGACCAATTTCACCTCGGTGTCCGACCGCGATTATTTGTCCTTATCGGTCAATGGCGGAATTAGCGTGAATAGCCAGGATCCTCGCTTTCTGCGCGTGGGACAGCCGACTTTAACATCGGTTGAACGCCAACGGCTTATCGCTGGTACTCTATCCGTCGAGGCCTGGACCCTATTTCCGATTACCATCACCGAAAACGAAGAGGCCGGATCTATTGATTCGGTCTTCGCTCTTGAAATTCCGCCATCATTCGGGGCTACATGGGCCAATACAACTCCTACCATTCGCGGCCCGGCTCAACTAGACCGCGAAGCCAGCGATGAAACAACGCTTGTTTTCCGGACGGACGCCCCTTTTGCTGGGGGGCAAAACATAGTTTTGGAAGGATTGGCGTTCACACCGAATAGCGTACCGTCAGCCCCGGACAATCTCATTCTATCCATCAACGGGGCTGGGAGGGAAGACGCCCGCGATGAAGCGGTCAAGTGGATAGGGGGCGCCCCCAGTATCTCGATGGGGGAAGCCCAAATAGCCGTAGTCGGGGATGTGGCGCTGCCGCTGGAATTTACCATTAGGGACGATGCCAATAACCCATCCCTGATCCAAGAAGAAGGGATTGAGTTACAAATCCCGGTCGGCACCAATGCACAATGGGTTGCCCATCCCGATAGCCTGGTATTTGCCGGAGACGCCGCCGATTGGGTGCAGAGGGATTCCGTTGTCATCGAGGGGCCGCGTCTGATTGTACCGCTCAGTGACGACTTTGCGGCCGATCAATCGCTTGTTATTCGCGCCTACATCCACCAATTCAGCCAGATTGCCCAGCCCGCTCCTTTTGCCCTATCGGCAATGGCCGATTTCAATCGACACAGCGCAAAAACCCCGCAGCAGATCCGCGTCGGTGCTCCTCAACTGTCTTCGGCTGAAGACCAGGTCTTCATTGCCGGGCGCGATCACAACCCCAATCGCTTATACATCGTGGCAGGTGATACGATCGCTGGACCGGCGCCCTGTGCGCTTATCGAGATCCGCGAAAATTCGTTGGTACCGGTCATCACACAACGAGATGGGATACGACTGAGCTTACCCGATACGCTGGAGATTGAATGGTTGGCCACCGATACTATCCAAGTGATGGGTACTGCCGTCGATTCGGGGCGAGTGGCCGGTGCGGAACTCAGTGTTGTGGCAGGCAGCCTTATTTTCGACCCCGACGGCAAAACTTTGATCATTCCCGTCAACGAGGATTTTGGTCCGGGCGAATATTTGACCCTGAGTAATTTGCGCCTGCAGGGGTTTTCTAAACCTGCCCGACGAGATTCGCTGCGCCTTTCGGTCAATGCAGGTCGCAGCACGGTTATCCAGGACGACAAGAGCAAGCGCGTGGGCAAACCGGTGCTCAGTACAGGTGGTATCCAGCGTTTTGCCGTCGGCGAAGACGGGATTCTGGCAGCACCCCTAATTGTAAGTGAAGATAGCGTCGAGGCGGCCATTACGACCGACCGCGGGATGCAAATCCACATGGCAGATGATTTGGAGGGCCATACCTTTGCCTGGCGTATGGGGGATGCTATCTTACCCAGCGGCAATGCCGCCGATAAAGTACAGGGTATTGATGTACAAGAGGGCGGTCAGTGGTTGGACATCACTGTCAGAGAGGATTTCGCGCCCGGGGACACCTTGATTATACGCGGTTTGCGATATGGAAAAATAGATTCCGTTGCCCAGGTAGACAGCCTGTTCAATTTGGTCGTCAAAGGCAATGTCGACGATGTCTACGATGCCAAAAGCGCGGCCGGCATGAAGATTGGGAATCCCCTATTTTCCTCAAGCGGCGATAGAGTATTTTCCGTCGGTGATACCCTGACTCCTGTCGCCCTGCACCTAGTAGAAGACGCGACCGTGAGTTTGTTCCAAGCCGGCGATACGTTGCATTTCGATGTACCCACCAACGTGCCTTTTGGTTGGTTTGCCGCTGGAGATTCCATTTGGATAGACCACCCCAGAGTCGGTCCAAAGCGCGAGACTGCAAACCTACCTTTTCCTCAGCTCAGCCTTTCGGAAAAAGTTGGTATCCCCCTATACGATCCAACCCGCAAGCGTGTATCCATTCGAGTAACACAAGATTGGCTCCCCGGCGATTCTCTGAGCATCGCTGGTCTTTATTTAGGCAATTTTACGGCCCGCGGGGCAACAAATCTTGTATTCGGAGTCAGCTTACCCGATACATCAGGATCGCCCGCAGAGGTTGTCCGTGCTGAACGAGTGGATACCAACCGTATAACCGTTGCCGGATTAACCTTATTGTCTGAGGCGGAACAGGCCTTTCTAGTGGGGGATTCGGCCCGAATTGTTTCGCCTATTCAGTTAAGAACCGACCCCGACAGCAACGCCACGGTTGATTGGACGTCGCTGCATCTATTCATCCCTCAGGAGTTGCACGCCCAGTGGGATTCGGCCCGGACTGGATTAGTGCTCGCCGAAGATACAAAGATCGACACAGTAGTATTCGCCTCGGCCGGACCGGAGGACGACAGCCTGGTAGAAGCTATCATCCAATTGGTGGCCCCCCTTGCGCCGGGTGAAATTCTGGACCTCGACGGGCTATGGCTGCGCGATTTTACCGAGGTTTCCAAGCGCGTGCCTCTAGCATTGTCGGTGAACAAAGGGGCGACCGTAGCGGTACGTGATAGGGCGAGCAAGCGGATCGGTGAGCCTAAACTCATTGTCCGAGACTTGGTGTCAAGAGCGTTCGGCCTGGAAGATACCATGGTTTTCCTCGCCGACTCGGTGGTGTATCGGGCCGATACCAGTACCCCTTTAGAAACCGAAATTTACCCGTTGGGCATTGCCGCCAGCCCCATTGAAGCCGGATTGGTTGTCGGCGATACCCTGACGGTGGAGATCCCCACTGTCTTCCAGGCTCGGTGGGCTAACCAACAAACGCCTCTATTTAGAACGACCAATGGCTCCGATTCTTTGCCCGACAAATTGGCATTGCTCCCGGAGGGGGCGGTGAGTGAGAACGGCAAACTACTCCGTTTGCTGGTGGGCCAAGACTTTGCGCCAGGGGATACCGCCTACGCAGAGGGGCTGCGTTTTGCCGGTTTTGAGGGGACATCAGCCGATACATCCCTGATTCTGCGCAGTGGCCGGGCCTTCCGCAAGGAAGCGGCGCAAAAGATGCGTATTGGCGCGCCCTTTATTTCCACCGGGGATGACAAAGTATTCGCCAAAGGCGACCCCAATAGCCAACTATCTATAGTGATTGGTGAAGATGCTGTTCCAGCCCTGGTGGGGGAACGGGATGTGCGGCTCGTGCTGCCAGATTCCCTCGGCCTGGCATGGGACACCCGGCAAACCCAAACAGATCGCCTCATCCAAGGGACGGCCGCGGCAAAAGTGGCAGCCATCACCTATGAAAAAGTGCTTTCCGATACGACCGCCAAGATTATGGTGCTGGAATTGGGGCAGAATCTGGCGCCCCGCGACTCCCTCAGGCTCAACAATATTCGTGTGGTGGTTCTGCCCCAGTCGTCCAAGGGGAATCTAGCTCTGTTGCCCCTTGATGATCGGTTCCCAGTATTAGATCCGGCGATATTGCTGGTGGGCACATCGACCATCGCCTCAGCCCAAGACCAGGCGTTTGTCAGTGGGGACCTGCCGACCCCGCTCTATCCAATCACCATCATTGAAGATAGAACTGTAACCACGATCAAATCATCCCAGAGTATTCGCATCGTTTTGCCGGCAAATCTCCTGCGGGCCAGGTGGAATACCGACGCCGATTCGTTGCTGCTGGCGGGGAAGGCCGCCGACAAAATACAGGCTATAGTGCATTTTAACGGCGATACCCTGATTATTCCCGTTGAACAGGATTTTGATCCCGGTGATACCTTGGTCATACAGTCGGGGCTGGAATGGCAATCCTTTGGTCTTTCGCCCCCTGCCCGCCTGGGCTTAGTCGTAACGGAATCAGGTTTTGTCCAGGCCCGAGACACCTATGCCAAATGGGTGGGCCAACCCACCATAGCCACCAACCTGGGGCGTGCCTTTCCTCTGGATGAAACCCCAGTTCTGGGCGATGAGCGCGGAGCTCGGGATAGGCCCGTGCGGTTGAGTGATATCCGAATTGTCGAGAGTGGATTGGGAGGGACCATTACCGGTGAACGGGATATATTACTGACCTGGGCCGACTCATCCAGCCTTAAACCTTACTTGGAGTGGGATTTGACAGATGCGGTCGCCCAGTTGAATGGAGTCCGCCTGGACATGGAGACCATCGATACAGACCGCGATACCGTCCGCATCGATATCCATGCCGCAATCTTGAGCCCCGAGGATGAAGTAATGGTGAGTGGGTTGGGGTTGCGCGTCAAAGATCAAGTATACGCGAGCGATTTGGGAGCTCTGGTCAATTTGCTGCCCCTCCAGGACCATATTGGGTTGATTGTCCACGGAACCCAGCCCTTTGTCAGAGCGGGGGGCCAACAAGTAGCTAACCCCAACCGAGGCCGTTTAGTGCACATCGATGCGACGCCGGTGAGTCTTTTCCTGCCTGTTTTGTTCGACAATCCTCGGATTTTCACCCAGATGGCGGGTGGCCTCCCTTCCACTTGGGTCGGTTTCCACACAATCCCCGGCCTGTTGGATACCACCGGCCTGGTTCCGTCCCAATTCCCGATTTTTCCGCATCGAGAGGCAATTGAAGGTTTGCCCTCAGCAGATGCGGCAGGGAGAATGGCCATTAATGATACCCAGTTTTTAATACAAGGCCGTGCAGGCGTCCAGGCGCTGTCCATGTGGGAAGTCAAAATGCCCCTTCTGCCAGACCAGGTGAGGCAATTAAACAAGTGGTATGACGATAGTTTTCTAGACTCGATCAGTATTGGACCCGAAATGCGCCTGTCGCCGGCCGGTGGACTTCAAATTATGCAAAAGGGCGGCCTGGCCCCTATGCAGGTAGATCCAGCCGATCTTGAAGAAAGCCACCGAACCAGACTAGACTATTTAGGTCTGATCGAGCCTGGTGAAGTTAGGTTTCCGCTGGACAACCGATATTTCAACCCAAAGGAGTCAAGTAAAACGACCGTGGAAGGGCTCGCGATTTTCAAAGGTGAATCTTCGACTGCAAAATGGGTGGAGGTCCGCGATTTTGCTGGATCTAAAGCAATTGACCCCAGCAAAGTGACCATAGGTGTTGATAACGTTGTACTAGATGGAATCCGGTTGGAAGAAGGTGTAAATGAATTAGCACTCTACTTTGCCAGAAGCGGATCGGATACGCTGTCGTTTCCGATCATACGTCAGGTTGTTATAGATACTACTGCACCCCGGATCGCTCAACTTACCGCCGGCAATATCGGTCCGCCGACTGGGCGGGAAGACACCATTGAAAAACCCCAGCCGCTGCGGGTAGTTGCCGAAAGCAATAGATTGCGGCCCTTACCGGTGGAAAACCAGTCGATTTTGACTACGCTACTAGATACCCTGAATACCGTTATAACGGATAATATTGTCCTACTATCGTCCTCATCGGATGCACCAGAATCTGCTGGAGTTTTGGATATAGTACGCAATGGGAAGATACAGCGGGATTCGCTCTACTTCCGCATGCCCCTGCTCGAGTACCCCATTTTGCTGGAACTTGAAGCCCGACGGACCGACGATCTGGTCATATTGCCCCGCATTGAAGATTTACCCATAGCTGATCGCACTGCCTTGACCTCCCTTATGGGATTGGAGCAACGCTCCTTCGGCGTCGAGCCTATACACGTGGGGGTTGATCAGAATAAACTCCAGGTCGGTTTCTCCTTGCCTTTGGGTATCGAGCTGGACCCCGGGCATCACTTTGCCTATCCGCTGATGCATTTACCGGCGAAATTTCAGCAAAATAATATGCAAATAAAGTTGTGGCTCAGTGCCACAGATAGGGCGGGCAATAAGGCCTTCGTACGCGGGGGCGAGCCGCTGGTATACACACTTATCACCGAGCCCGGTGACGAGTTGGTTTTGGAACAGCTATACAATTTCCCCAATCCATTCACCAGTGTACCGGGTTTGTCCGAGCCGGCGGGGACGTCTATCCGTTTCGTGCTGGCCCCTGCCTCCGTGGCCAATTTGTCCGTCTTTTTTCGGGTCTTTGATGCTAGTGGACAGCAGATTTATGCAGCGGATTTACACCCTCTTAGGGCGGGGGAAAATATGTTCCAGTGGGACGGGCGCAATGTCTACGGACAGCCGTTGGCCAGCGGCGTCTATTTTGGAATCCTCGAGGTTGTGGGGGCAGATAAGAAGGATATAGGGAAATGGAAAATCGCGGTGCTAAATCGATGAGGCGCACTACCACCCCCTCAAAGGCTGCAGCAAAGTCCAAGCGGTCGGCACGTTGTTGGCTCCGCCTGGGGCCTTTTGCTGGTTGGTTTGGGGCCTTGATAGGAATGGCCCTACAGCCAGTGCCTGTTGATGCCGTAGAAGATGGGGTCGGGGCTGCGGCCTTTACAAGGCTTGGTGCCAGCGCTCGGGCCATTGCCATGGGGCGGGCCTATACGGCCTTGGCTGGTGAAGATGCTATGGCAGTCTTTTGGAATCCGGCTGGCTTAGTACCGAGGACTCAGCCCCGTTTGGGCATTATGAATCGCTTCCGCGGGGGTGATTCCAATTTAGGCATGGATGGGCTAGGTTCTTTTGTTTCCCTAGGGGGCGTCCTGCCCCTGCCCGCCAATAGGTTTGTAGGGGCGGTGGGTTTAGGCAGCATGGTTTTTAAGGTCGCCGATATCCCTCAATACAACGCCCAGGCACAATACCTAGGGGACTTTGCCAGCGACGATAAAGTCGTTTACCTGTCCGGTGCCCGTTTGGAGGGCCCCTTAGCTGTCGGCCTTACTATCAAGTATATAAGCTTGGGGTTCAACGGCCTACGGGAAGGGAATTGGTCGGCCCAAGGAGTAGGCTTGGATATGGGCTTGCTGACCCACTTCAGACGATCGCTGAGTATGGGGTTTATATTCCGCAAAGAAACCAAGATAGGTTGGGATAAAGCCCCCACTAGCGCCACTATGGGATGGTCTTATCAGCGGCATATCCAATGGGGCGGGTTCACCCCCAAGATGGTGCTGGCCGCCGACTTTGAGCAAATAAAAAATCAGCCTCTGCGGGTGCACTCGGGAGTAGGGCTGGAACGTCTGGGGGATGTACGGAATTTTGCCTTTTCCCTACGCCTAGGGGTTACGGACCACATTCTAGAAAATCGCTTCACCCGGAGATTAGCTGGAGATTTCAAAGCCGACCTTGAACAAGGAGATTTCGACTCGGCCAACAGAGGTTGGGCATTAGGGCTGGGGGTCGAGCGCAATCATTTGCGCCTGGACTACACTTTCAGTCGGAGGCGGCTTCATAATCCGCAATATGTATCCATATCGTTCCACTGAATAGCTTGAACAAGACCAACGGAGCCGCACGGGCTTATGCGCCTAATCCTACTTTTAATTTCCATTACACCGTTTTTAGCCCATGCCCAAAGGGGGCCTGAGAAAGCGTCTTTTTGGACGGTAGACGGCCCCGAGCTGGTCGAAACAGAGTTCTCTATTGTTTCATTTAGCCAATCTTTTTTCCCCAACGAATATTTCATCTGTATCGACGGAGTCAATCCCTGGGGACAGCCGTTTGGAACAGTCTTCCAACTAACGGACGCGACCCTGGGCCCCAGGGCTTTCCTGACCAGAGTTATCAACGCCCAGGGCGTTTTAGATCCCCAGCGGACCTTGTCTATTGACGGCAGCAATTTCGACCATTTCCGACGCACTTTTGTCTCTACCAAAGGTCTCCATTTTCGCTCCAAACAGCCGGTTAAATTTATCAAGATCAAACTATCCAATACTTCCAGTATAGCGGCCTAGAGTTATATTGGACAGTGGTTTGGGTTAGTTTATCGCCCAACAATGAGGAGACTGTCTGATGGCTGAGCACAAATCAACGCGAGAAAATGGACGCTTTTCCGTCCAGCGGAAAT
>WLWI01002725.1_pt1 | contig 15283 bp, 9 predicted proteins | sample 6701501 | NCBI WGS metagenome assembly WLWI01 (sample SAMN12718690, study PRJNA515312) | sponge metagenome | isolation source: marine sponge | host: Mycale hentscheli | place: New Zealand: South Island, Marlborough, Capsize Point | collected 2014-11-01
CTTTTCTCCATTCTTTAATTTGTCACATTAGGAGTTTTACCAGAAAAGAAAGTGGAAGTACAAGACAATGAAATGGATTTAACTGTAGATAATCCTCCTCCAATACCTCCTCAGCATTTTTGAACTTTACATTTGAATTCCAATTTATTATGCATTTTGTATTTGTTGTAATTATTGTTGTATCAATAGAGGCTAGCTAATGTCATTGAAATTGTTTTTTACAGTATATAGATTTTATCCGAAAATAACTTTTCCTCTGTGAGATAAATATTTCAACGCTGCAATATTAACTATGTGAGCATAGTCGGGAGATGTAATTGACATTGTAAGACTTTTTTCACTGGGTAGTTTTTAAGAGAGTTTTAATAGTTCAAACAAAATTGCTAACGAAAACAACAAGTCAAAATAGTTATAATAAAAAATTTAAGTTTAACAAACCAAGCAAAAGAAAAGAAGCAACATTGTATTGATTTAAAATTTAGAATAGTATGGATCTATTGTTGTGTTCGTTGGTGTTTTTTTTTTTATCTGCCAGGCTCTACTACAAGTTGGTGTATGACTTTCAACCGCAACAAATATTTTACATTGTCACAAGTCACTCTACTCATCACATGGTGCACATTCTGTTATAAAATAAATAAATCAATACTTTTTTACTTGGTAGATATGCAGTGTATAGGCTAGAAATAATCCAAAACACCCTTATAATTAATAAAACTATAGTTAGCAGTTAGAAATACTGAGTTGATAGAAGCTGATAGCTATAGTGGAAAATTATGGTAAAGAATTTTCTAAACCAGTATGAATTTTATGCCTGATACTTAATAAACCATACAAATTGAAATAGTATTATTTTGAGAGACTATTTGGATCTGGAATAATATTTAGTATTAATACTACGAATCCTCTGTTGAATAATGACAATTATGATGGTGTCAATTTGTCCTATATCTATTAATTCTATTAATGGGCATAATAAGGAACTTCAATTTTCTTTATTAAATTTGCTCTATGAAAATTATCCAAGATGTTGTTGTGAAAGTTTTTATTAAATTTTTGGATAAAAGACAAAATAGCAAATAAAATAAACATAGCTGTGTCTTTACTGAGAACAACTCAATCGAAATCTTTTTAGCATACACAATTATAGCTTTACTTCATTACATGATTGAAGTTACAATGTATATGTGTTAGGTTGAAGCTGAACTTGATAATTGTGTTCATGTGTTTTTCTATTTAGCTATTGCTTAAAGTTTTAATTTACAGTAGCTCTGAATATTGACACCTCTTGGGCTGATTTCATTTTCTGTTTAGCACTTTCTAAGGTATTTTCCTAATTATACCCTCAAAGCCACAAGTGTAAAGGATACAATACAAATTAGCAATTAATTTTCGTTCAGTCTGTTGTCAAGAATTTCAGTGAAGGTAACCAGTCTACTAGTGGCTTTTATAGCAATATCAAACTGATGCTGTGCACGATTTAAGCTCTTGATTATTATTTCATTTTTTTGTTTTCAAACAAGAAAAACTGGTCCAATTTAGGAATTAAAAATAGGAATTAACAGTTTCAAAAAATTGGATGCAGAAAAAGGAGACAAAAGAGGGACAAAGAGTGAAGAAGAGATAGAGAAAGTGAACTACTCTTGCTCAAGTTAGCAAATGCATGGAAGGCTACATCTACTATGTGTGTTATACATGACAAATGGAATTCATAGCTAAGGTTTAACATGAGTTGACTACAGTAATAGTAACACTCTTTGTCATAAGTCATTATTTTGCATAACAATAATTTAACGATTGTTTTATTCAATATATTATTAAAACAAGTAAAATTTGGGAAAACATATTGGCTATACTATTTAGATTGTTAACAATACAATTGTTCATGATTCAACTGTTCAAACCAGTTATGTTCATAATTCAACTGTTCAAACTAAGTATTGTTACTATGTTTTAGCTTAGTTCATGCAAAAACTATGATAGCAGTTATGACCTTTTATTTCAGCAAACAAATACAAAATCACTATCTTACCTGATTAATGGTAACTTTTGTAGTATCAAACATCTGCCATTCTGATAATCTCAATTACCAGTAACTCTTGAACAAGCTCTCAGCTACGATTAAAAAAATTAACCAGTGCTATTATTTTTTAATTTTAGCCAACAAATATGGAATTACTACTTACCTCAATTTCCTGAGTATTGATAACTTCTGTAGTATCAAATTTGAATTACTTTGACTATCTGAATTACTTCGAATTCTTGAAAACGAGCTCTCAGCTACAAAAACAAAAAAAACATCAATTTTAGCACACAAATACAAAATTACTTTCTTACCTCATTTTCTTGAGCAGTGGTAACTTTTGTAGTAGTACCAAATTTGAGCCATTCTGACTGTTTAAATCAGTCACTGTTGACAACAAACTCTTAGCTACAAAAAAGAAAGGCCAGAGTTATTTTGCATATATAGCTAACAAATAGGGAATTACGTACTTAACTCAGCTTCCCTCGAGTAGTAGTAGCTTCCTTAGCATTAATACTGACAACCAACAATCGGCACTCCGCATCCCCCCTAAAACGGCGAAGTTTTGAAATTAAGTCTGGAAATTTTCTCACACTTTGGAGCTCAGGTCAAGCCTAAAAAGTGTTTTTTGAAGAAAAAGTTCCCCGCGCGCGCGTTTAATTGGCATGTGTACCATCCATACATACATACATTATATACATATAACATATATCCGATTTTGCATTATCCATCCCTAATACTGTCTCGCTCGCTTTGCTTGCTCGCCAACTAGTGGTGCGCTCGAATAGCGCAATTGCATGGCGAGCGAGCGGACTCTTTTTACAGAAAAATAGGACTGAAATTGCGTAGTGCACAGTGTAACCCTTTCCATTCTCAGTTAGCATCAGAAAATCTAAAGTCTCTGATCCCAGAGTACATAAGTGAACCCATGCATTGTAGCCCTCTTCTCTGGTTTAGCAGCTAGTCTCTGATCCCAGATTTTTGCGGGTGCAGTTAATACACAATAACTTATGGGAGCTCCATTTCTATTCGAGTTAGTCGCTATTTGTCACAGTTATAAGCCCTACTCAACAGCATTTTCTTGAAAATTCATTGTCCACTAGACGAACCACGAAGGTAAGTCTTGCGTAGGTATGTTCAGTTGTGTGAAAGTATTGTGCGTTACAACTTTTTGACATCAGGGAGGAAAACTTGAAGAGACTGCTCAGCTGGCCTGAACAGTTTGAATGATCAATGATAGTTTGTCTTCATTTGACTCTTTGTTTTAAGTATAGTACTTAGCTAGCCATTATTATTATTATTATTATTATTATTATTATTATTATTGACTTTACAACCAATGGGACAAAACAAGTATTGTGAGTGAAGTGAAAAATGTAAAGTGTTTGTGGTTGAGGGTCAAACTCTAACTACTAGAGCTGCCCAAAGAAATAAATAAGTAAACAAAAGAAGAAAGTAAATAAACAAACAATGAATAAATGAATAAATGAATAAATGAATAAATAGGCTCATGAAGTGGGAGGCAAAGTGAAGTTGATATTAGATGTGTGACATGGAGAACAGGGACATAGACAACAAAATGTGCAGGGATTGCTGGGGTTGAATCTTTTGGTGAATGTATTCCAGAATTTCTGTTGAAGAGTTTTCTTGATAAGATCAATTGGAGAGATTTATAATCTATAACGAAATTGTTTAAAATGTACTTTGAAGCTCTACGTTGAATGTTTTCTAATAAAATAATGTCCCTGATGAGACGAGCTAGCTACTTTGAGTAGGTCAGGGATAGGTTAAGCAATTATAGACTTTGGATTTTGGTATTCAGGAGACGTCCCTCTCTACCTACAAACTATTGACAGGAAAGAACTCTACAACAATACTTGCAAATGTTTCATCTCCTCTCTAGTCTGCTACGCGAAACCCTTTACCCAAGAATTGAGGTTTGGAAAAGGGTCTCACGGCGAAGACTCCTCCCCTTTCTACAAATCGTATTCACTTTTTTCATAGTGGATTGTTCTTCTACAACATTGTGAATTCCGATATCCGTTTGATATTCACTTCCGTTGAAACTGGAGGTAAAGGATTGTGTGTAGAGTTCTACCGCTCAGACTAGATACGTTTGACACGATGGAAAGGTGTACTATTTGTGTTATATTTCTTCTTTGGATCTTGGGTGGTACATGTGCTCAATTTAGTAAGAGAGTAACTAGCTAACTTACTACTAAGCTGACTGTATTATATCTGATGAAAATATTATGCTAAGGATATAATATTGCTGTAAATTCGGTGACAAAGTATTTAAAATAATCCTGCATAATTCAGCAATCTTCTAAATGTTTAAAGTAGGGTAGGCTGTTGCACTGATTGAATATTTTCTTTTGTGCTTATGAATGTTTTCCTCTCTTCACGCTCATAACTAGAAAGTTAGCTACTATCCAGATTAAATGAAGTAGATAAACATCTTTAGTGTTGTGTTACCCTTATATTATTATTATGCTATATTATTATCACCATTCATCATCATCTTTTAGACACTACACTAAATCCACCGCCTCCTGTGTTAGAAGTATGTCCTGGTGAAAATATTACTTTGTCTTGCATAGAAAGTGGAACTGCTCGTATTGTTTGGAACTGGAATGATATTATTATGAGGGACTATACATCTGGATTAGATAACGATATTAATACCACAGATCTTCTGTTGAGTAATGACAATATGATGGTGTCAACACGTCTTCTATCTATTAATTCTTCACATGTATACTCTCAATTAGAGTTTACATTGTTTGAAAATGTTACGTCAGTTAATGTATCGTGCAACCAAGTGATGTTACATATAAAAAATAGAGGTAAGAGTGCATTATTAATTTTGTTACTTTACCTGTGTACAAAATCAATTTTGGTAAGAATTAGATTACTCAATTTTCATGAATAAATTTAACAGTCTCAACATAAGGTGCGCCAAGCTCACAAATTGTGTAATTCTTTATACAGAATGCTCAACTATTCGAGAAAACATCAGAATTTTGGAACTTCACGTATTAATAAACTCATCAATTTTAACTTTTGAATGGGAAGTATTTCCTGCATGTTTCATCTCAGCTGTTATAAGTAATAATAATTTCAGTCAAGATATCGATAATGGAAGACCTCTGGAGCTTGAGTCACCAAATGAACATCACAACATCGACTTAATGCTTCCATGTAACAACGATCTATTGGCAAGAATCAATATTACAGAAGTTTCTGGAACAACACGATTTATGTCAATACATATTGTAAAAATGCATTTAGCAGAAGGGGAAATCATTCATGTGAACAGTGCACAGCAAAATTCAGATACTCAAAACTATGAATGGATTTGGTCAAATAAAAGTTCAGGTAATTTTCAAGTATGTAACAATAATTAAATAGCGAAAAGTGATGGGAAAATCCCACAATATGTCTGTTTTTTATTATTAAAATGAACTCAAGATATGTAGTATATTTCCAAGCACCACATCATGGTAACTTTCTTTGAAATTAAAAGAGAGATCCCGTGAAAAAAAGAACAAAACTTTTTTTGTGAAGGCCTTCTCTCATGTGTTCCTCAACATAGTGTCATGGGTTATTTGTTCACCTTCTTCTATTGCGTAGAAAGAGACTTTCAAAAGGACACCTAAAATCGAATTGTGGAAGAAGGCAAAGCTTTTTGAAGTCAAAGTAGGTGGCCCTACTAGTTAGCTGCCATGTGGTAATGTATTTACAGTAACAGTGATTGCAGTGTGTTTACAGACCAGGGAAAGAGATGCCTTTTGACTATTAAATTACAAGAACTAGTTATACCTAATTAGACTATATTTAAAACGAACTGCAGTTTGCAAGAGCTGAGAACCACTCTGGCTCAGTCTATTGTGTCATTATCCAGTTATGTATAATATAATTATGTGACCGTCTATGGGAAAATCGGGCACAATGCGGCATGCGTAGATGTCACAAAAAGATCTATTTAGTTCTTCAAATTGTATTAAATAAGCCTAACGAAGAGAACGGTTAGGTGATATATAGAGGGAATGGCTAAAGCTACGGCGATAAAACTTGGAGAGCTTAATATCTGCTTGCCGAGGAGTGCGTAAGTGCAAAAAAAAATTTTTTTCGTCGGGGCCGCGTTGTGCCCGATTTTCCTGTAGACGGTCACATATATATTCCACCCTAAATATCTTCACAATGATATCTTTACGTACATGTTATTTCATGGCAAGCTGTGCAACCATAAATATATATATATATATATTTGTGTGTGCGTGTGTGAAGAATTTTCTTTACCCATGAGAGTAAATTTTATTCATGTTCATAGATTCGTAAGCATACCTTAAAAATGTGCTGAGCTGTGCTGATTTCATTTTACAAAGTTACAGAATTTGAATGAATAATAGCTACCTATTGTGTAGCAGGGCTGGGTTCTAATTATTGCTGCTTCATTATTTGACTGTAATATGCTTGTAATATAATTATATAGATACAACAGACTTTTCACTGACGAGTACTCCTACAAATCATGAAGACAGTACAACTACTCCAACAGGTATGCAATTAACTAAAATCATAAAAGAGTTCCACATATTAATGTTGTTTTCTTTTTATAGGATTATTGACTAATTCTGCTCTTATCACTTTAATAAGCACAATTTTCATAGTATTATTAATTATATTGATTGCTGCATTCACAGTTGTTTTTATTTTAATAAAATATAAAAAGAAAACAAAAGGTAAGTTTTCAGCTTTGTATTATTGTGATAAATTTTTTTATGAATGTATACCTTGCAGATAAAGATGACATTAAGTAAGAATTTTACATCAAATGTAAATTAATAATAATATCAATTATGGTACTTTATCTATCTAGAGCAATGAACACAGAAGATGGCCCTCAGGTATTCTCAATATTTTTTTAAATAATCATGATTCATTTGTATTTTTTTTAGAATGAATCTGAATATGATCACGTCAAGTTTCATCCTGCAGCAACTCATAATGAACAGGTATTTCAATAATTATTGCCTAAAAACATTGCATGTTTGATAATGAATCTTCAAGATAATTTTTTAAAATTTTAACTAAGCAAAATTTTCATTATTAACATATTCTTATAATTATTGACAAAGTAAGCAAAATTAGTGTTCTTACATGTGAAAATTTTTTCTTGAATTTGTTACTGTAATATAAGCTGTCACAACAAATGCCAGCTCCTATGATGATAGCATTCAGCTTCTGGCAGCTTGGTAACAAGAATGATCATTACCTCTCTTGTTGTAATGAATATGCAGATATAATATGCACTGTTAAATATGGGGTGTGTTTAGCACACTGATTTCTTGACACACCCACGGTGTGCTAGCACACCAAATGTGAAAGGTGTGCAACAGACAACAAGTTTCGTGTGCTTATTTTTTTAAGTGTGCTATTTACACTATATATAATGTGAATGAGAGAATGATTTGCATCAAAGTATGTAGGAGGTAATTTGCACAAAATGGTTTAAAATGTTGCTGAGATTGAGTATGCGTGTAATGAGTGATTGAGTGTGTGTGTGTAATGAGTGATTGAGTGTGTGCCTGTATTTCCTGTATTGCAAAATGAAAATGCCTTATGCTATTTGAGTCAATTATACGTAATTACATTGTTTGCTGAATGTGTGACCTCTGTGTATTAGCACTGTTATTAAGAACAAATTAGAACTGGCTGCTTCAAGAAGCCATGCAAATTATATACTTACTAACTAATCATAACAAAGCAATGAAAAGAAATTTTAGAAAGTGATTATTGCTATAATTATTCAGCTGCTAGTTTGTGTTGAAATGTATATTTTCCTACAGAGTGATGAATACAGTACATTAAATAGTGGACTCAATCATCACGTGCGCAAAATTCCAGGGCAAGATGAATATAATACAATTGGTTCAGTAAACAATGATGGTTTCGTAAGTAAATCATAATCATATCTTTTATTAGCAGTAACATTAATAAGAAAAGTAATAACATGCTTTATGGAGATATAATAGCATACTAATCATGGTATTCAGGTTTGATGAATGACTAGAGAAAATTTCACAGAGTGAAACTGAGTGCTAAAACAATCTGTATCACATTAAAGATGAATCATATTGCCATAGGAATATCCCGCCAAAGTCAGAGTTTACACTCATTAAACTTACAATGTATGTGCTTTTATTGCATTACTTTTACCATAGTAAGTCTTTTAAATAGTAGTATTTTTAAGTACTTCATTTGTTACCACAGCAATGGAAAACTCGAATACAATATGATTAACAATGATCAATCCGTGACTTCTCTGGACTTTACTAATTGAACAATATCGAGGCAAAATTCTAGGGCCATTCTATTTAGCTACAGAAAGAAAGCTATGAATAATGGTAGAATCTACCAATATCTTTAGAGAACACCTACCAAGTGCTGCTGTATTTTGAACTTTATCAGTCTGTCTCACTACCACAGTTTATTTTTTATGGCACCACCTTAATGTTTTAGCATGATCTATTAATTTAGCAATCAAAATTTCACTTATTGTGCATCTTTCTGTTAAGTTACTAGATCTGAACTAATTCCGTGATTAAACACCATATAATATATTACATATGGTCAATAGCTATTCTATCTCTTGTGTTATATTTTTTATCACTCACTAAAAGTGGTACAATGTCTGCTAATTTACTTGTTTAAAATTTACACAATAATTTTAGCTAATCAGGTTTAATCTAATATAATTGTTTCTTTAGGTTAAAGAGGATTACGAATACACCACTGTAAGATTTCAGTCTCAAGGACATACTCAGAGAGGCCAAAAATCTGTAAGAGGCTACATAAAAGTTTGTATGTATTTAGTTAATAGCATCATACATAATATTTATTCTAAATTTGAGCATTTTCATGAGTAATAATTTCCTTAAGCTATTATAATTTTGATTTTTTTAGAAGAAAATAGCACAGAAGCCATATTCTGCACTTGAAATTTCATCTTTGTACATCAGCGCTGAAGAAGATACCCTACATTCTGCAGGTAGAGCTCTAATTATATCAGAAACAACCACTCTACTCTCTTTATCCCAGAAGCCAAAGAAAACTTATTTTCCCTAATGATGGCAGTTCCAAAATACCAACCTTGTTCTGTGATATTGTGAAAAAAGAAGCTGGTTTTTATTGGTTTTGCAAATAGAATTGAATTCATGAGCCAATCAGTTTTGAAATTTGATCACAGAATGTGATAATATGAACATACTGTATACCCCACGTCACATCCGAGGAGTTCGGTGTCCCCCTTCCATTACCACTGATTTTGTAGTTAGTTGCTCTATTAGGAGAGTTTGTACAAGTCATTCCAGTTGTATTGATAATGCATTGTTGTTTAATGATTTCTCTTTGATACTGAAGTTGAAGTGTGTGCTTACTTACTTAGCTATCACCCTCCCTGTATACAGTGCTCTTGCTAACAACCTATGCAATATATATACATATTCACCATAGTATATTGAAAAGGCTTAGTGGATAAAAAATCAAGGCAAGCGCTATAATATACCTACCTCATTTTCTGTCAGTTTCAGTTCCTTACGCGTAAGGTCCTGTTCCTCGCAAAGTGCCAGGTAGCGTCTGGATTTAATCCCAGAAATGTAGAGGCTATGTCTACGTGAATTCAATACATTTTTACATAGATCCTAAAGAAATAAAGAGTAATAATTACTGTTAATATCTAGAAGAATTAACGTGCCTGCTTCTCTTGTAATTAGGGAGTGTGCCCAAATATCCGCATTCGGGAAGCAGTTTGCTTTGATTTTGAGCCTTTCATCCAACCACTTTTGTCTGTCGCCTGAAATTGAAGGTTACTGTTATTCATAATATGCTAACAATACATTATTCACCTTGAACTTTCAGTCTGTGCGCAGAATCCGGTCCAGTATTGGGCTCGCTATTGGATATGTTATTGAGGGAGAGTTTAATGTATAGTAAATAGTATATTACATGTACTACACAGAAATTGCTAATAGAATGTGATATACAATTATGAACATTATTTTCACTTTTTTGTATACAGATAAGCTATTGAATTTAGATACTCTCCTCATACAATTGCGTGAAGTAGCTTGTAAGTGGGAGAGTTTGGGCAAGTATCTCAATTTCTCCATTGAAGACATACAATTAATGAAAGCTAAAGCAAGAAATGATTTTGATTGTCTCATTAAGCTATGTGACAATTGGATAAGAAGTCAAAGAGTGCCCACCTGGAAGAAAGTTGCTGATGCATTGAAGAACATTGGCGAACATGAGTTACATGATGAATTATTAAATATATATACAACAGGTAATTAATAGCTGTTTATGATAACCCTATTATTCCTTTGTCTCAATAAGTAAAGGTTTAATTCATAGGAATTCAACATAAAGTCAATGTATTAATTGTTAGCTAGCTTGCATTTCTCCAAAAGAAATACTGTGAATTTGATTATGTATTAACTTATCTCCATTCTTTATAAATTTGTCATATCAGGAGTATTACCAGAAAAGAAAGTGGAAGTACAAGACAATGAAATAGATTTAACTGTAGATAATCCTCCTCCAATACCTCCTCAGCATTTTTGAACTTTTCATTTTAAATTCCATTGTATTGTGCATTTTGCATTTTATTATAATTATTGTTGTATCAATACATGTTAGCTAATGTCATTGAATTTTTTTTAACTGCATCTGTATAGATTTTATCCAAAAATAATTTTTCCTCTCTTAGTTAAAAATTTTCAGTGGTACAATATTAGCTATTATGAGCATGGTCAAGAGAGATATGATTGATATTGTTGTAAGACTATTTTCGTGGGTTGCTTTTAAGAGTTTAAAAAAATTCGAACAAAAATTGTTAAGCATAGTTTACCGCTAAAACAAACTGAAATATTTAAAATACAAAAATTGAAGTTCAATAAACCAAACTATAGTGTGTGAGCACATACTGGGCAACTTTCACTCTCTTTCTCAAACAAAGTGATGGAAATTATCATATAAGGAAATAACAGTGCATTATAAGGCAGATTAAAGTTTGATGACGTTATAAATGCTATGTCAGACAAGAACTAATCTCATTGAGAAATTATAGTATGGCCTAAAGTATGGTAGACAAGAGGATTTATTTGACATTAAAATGCGTAAAATAAAAAGGTGCATTTTAAATTTAATTATCGAGAAATGCTCAAGTTTTTGCAACTGGCACTCATCAGATTTGGATTCAGCAGGTATAAATTGACCAAAATAAGTTTAAAAATTAACTTTATATAGGAAAACGAGGTTGGCCACAACATCTGGATTTCTAGCCCGGATTAATAGGCTAGCAGGCAAAAGGTAGGAAGCTCAGGGGGCCAGATAAGTTGGGGAAAGACCCCGAACTTTTGGACAGAAAATTATTGAATGTCTAACGTAATATTTTTAGATCACAATGTAACAATAGTCACCTATAGAGTGAGGTGTCTGTTTGATTGCATGAAGTTATGCAAACTGCAGCAACTTTGATAGAAAACCTACACCAATTATATAGTCAGTGAAATATTACGATTCTTTTCATAATGATCATCCAAATAATTGGAACTCTCTAAAGTAGTCAAATTAATGGTTTAAAATTTTTCAATTTAGCCTCAGTATGATATTTTTTAATGAAAGATTCAATGAGAAAGGATATGCCAATACAAACTGGCAAAATTGGTCTTACACTGCTATAAAGGTAAGTCTATGATAAATTATATGAAACTAGTGACCTTAATATTAAAATCAAACTTATATAGAATATTCCAAGGCAAACAAATTCTTTTGACTGTGGTGTTTTTCTGACTCAGGTAATGAATTCTCTATAATTATTAACAACAATGGTTTTAGTTTGCACTATACATGATTCAGAATGAATTAATGGACTTTGATCAGGTAGGCAATAAAAGTTATCGACTAAGTTAACTGGTAAAATAACAGTTAATTTTTATAATGGGTGTTTATTTTGTAATAGAACACTATGCCAATTATCAGAAATATTATTACAGAGGAACTTCTTCATGGAAAAATTGATGTATGTTGTATATAAAGTATTTTTTAATCATTTTTCATAATTAATATTAGCTACATTGATGTATTAGCGAAATGAATAGCAAGAAGGAGCTTGTTGAAATGGAAAGTTCACCAATAAAGAAAGATTCACAGAAATTAAAACAGAATAAATTGTCTTTGGGTGAAAAATTGTTCTCACAAGTTTCAGCAAATGTAATATCTAATGCAATTGCTCTCTTTGTTATTGTGTTACTAATTTAATACCATCTATGGTTGCTACAGGCTTCAAAAGTGATCCAACTAAGGAAGAACCATCTTCTAAAATATCACCAACTTCATCCAAATTATCACCAACAGGTACTTCATGAGAATGGAATATGCCATTTATTATTTTATTATCGTACAATCCTGTCAAATAATGTTTCAGGGGCTAGCCATGCTGAACACTTTAGTGGTAAGAGCAGAAATTCAGAAAAAGCAAGCATTTCTGCAGAAATTCTAATTATGCCACAAAAGAAAATAAAAGAAGCAGCAGAAGAATCAAACTCAAAGATTCTAAATACTAGGTAGAATAGCCATTAATTCTTCTTTCTTTTTTTTTGTGTGGACATATCATAATTTATTCGTTCAATTCCTGTGACTACAATATCAAATATTTAGATCCAGTGGACGTCATACAGAAGTCTGGCTTAATTAATACACCAGTTTTCAGCAGAATCAGTCCAATTCTATTTGCCTCTCTTCTTCTCTATTTGATACTAATAACTTACAGAAAAATAATACCAAAGAACCATCATCACTGAGATGTAAAATTTGCAATAAGCAGTACTCCCATCACGGCAGCTTGTCTAGACACATGAATACAGTACACACAGCAGCAACAGGAAGAATTAAGTGTGATATTTGTGAAAAAAGGTATTTGGCAAATAATACAACGGTTTATGTTTTGAGAATTTCTGATTGTCCAGTATTGATGCTTTAAACAATCATCTACAAACTGTGCACAACATTGATGTAGCAATTACAAGGCATACATTTGGTAGTTTCCATTGTTTCCTTGAATGGAAAGAAGAAGAGAATTTGACAGATTCTTGGTATGTATTGCACAGTGCCCCAAATATACGTGATGGCAATGAATATTATTATTATTACTGTAATCTTACCGGTAAATATAAATCTCGGGGTTCTGGGAAGAGAGCACTGAAAAGTCAGGGATCAAGTAAACTAAATATGAATTGCTCTGCATTTAAAGCAATAAAAAATATCCGTGGTGATTGTTCTACTGTGGTTTATAGCTCATCACATTACAAAGCTTGAAGCAGGGATTTCCCCAAATAGAATTATTCAGGATATTCGAGGCAGCAAATCTGCAAGAGGAATTACCAGAGATCATTTGATATCAGGAAAGGATGTGAACAATAATAGGAAAATATTCAACACAGAGGCATTCTAATGACTCTGTGAGTGTTTCAACAATGGTTGATGAAATGCAAGCAACAGATTACAATGCTGTTCCATATACTCTTCAAACAACAAAGTGAAAACTCCTCTAAAAAGTATACTTCTTTAGATACTCATGGTTTTCTTCTTGTTTTGCTGACAGAATTTCCAAAGGAAATGTTTGTTAAATTTGGAAAAAATGGTATAGCTATGTGTGGATGCAACATATAATGCAAATAGTTAGTTACAGTTTTCATTTAATCAGTGTACTTGTATTAGACTAGTATCAGGAAGGAATTCCTGTAGCTTGGGTATATAAAATCGTGAAGATGAAGCTGTCATAAAATATATATTTGAAGCAATTAAATCAACATGTGTGATTTTTCTACAATGCTTGGAAGGATGTGTTTGATTCAGAAAGAACTAAATATCTATGGTATGCCTGGCACATTGATCGTGCTTGGAGGAAAGCAGTTAAGAGATATTTTGATAGCCCCAGTAGTCAGCAAGAAGCATATCACCAACTACAGGTACTCTTGATGGAATCATGCAAAACAAAATTCCAAATATTGTTAACTAAATTTTTGACACTACACAAAAGTAGCTCTTTCTTGGACTATTTCAACACTATACTAATCATATAGGACAATGGGCGTTGTGTTTTAGAGTAGGAAGTCCATTTAATTCAAATATGCATGCAGAAGCTTTTCATCGTGTATTGAAAATAGTTCATCTGAAACACAAACGAAACAGACGTTTGGACAATCTCATCCATGTCTTATTTCAAATTGCTCGAGATACAGCATATGAAAACTTGCAAAAGATAGAGAAGGGAAAACACAGTCACAGAATCTGTGACATAAACAAAAGACACAAAACAGCAGAATTGTTTCACGAAGTACAAATTGTGCATAAGAAAGATAACGAATAAGTATCTTCTTCAGAAAAGGCCAAGTACATGCTATATAGTATGTGGAAAAATGGATTATAGCTGTAACTGCAAATTGAAATGCCAATTTTGTTTGGCATGTTTTCACCAATACACTTGCTCCTATTTGGATGCTTGCACAATAATACTGTATGCAAACATATTCATTTAGTACATATGTATACCAATAAAGATGTCAACAATGCTCAGGTCAGAGGTTATGATGAAGGTTGTGATAGGGAGCATTTAAAAAAATTGGCCTCATATAACAATTCAGAAACTATTTGTATAGACAAAATAAAATAGCTTCAAAACATAAAATGTCATTTATCCCAAATTGAATCTCTGTGTGGTAGTTTGGAAAGCACTGACTCACTACAACTGATATAGTCAGGGTCCATATGTAATTTCGTTGGAAATTTTTGGAGAAAGTGTAAACTCTGCTTTTTATGAAAATATATTGTTTATTTGTTTTAAAAACCAATGTTTACATTTTTTTCAATGTATATATAAGGTGGCTGTGGTGAGATTCAAATAACCACTATTCTATAACCTAATTTTGATTTAAATTTGTTATTGTGTCAAATGATGGACCTAGCTACAGGTTATTGAGTATCATACAGATCCATACCTTTCATATAATGTTCCAATATTATGAATGTCATAATTCTTATGCTTATAATGTTGGCCTATTCAAGATTGTTATTTCTGGGTGACAGTAATAGTACATACACACTACAAATCATCGTCACTGCTATTCTCATTGTCTCTGAGTTGATTTTCAATGTAGTAGTCATCATCGTTTTCGCACAGAGTGGTGCACTGAC
>WLWI01002726.1_pt1 | contig 15277 bp, 13 predicted proteins | sample 6701501 | NCBI WGS metagenome assembly WLWI01 (sample SAMN12718690, study PRJNA515312) | sponge metagenome | isolation source: marine sponge | host: Mycale hentscheli | place: New Zealand: South Island, Marlborough, Capsize Point | collected 2014-11-01
TTAACGACAAGTTGCTCGCAGAAAAGCTGGCGAATCGGCAACGATTATGTCAGACCCATGTTTCACCGACATTAAAATCAACAAATTGCGCCAAAATGGCACGGCAAAAATTGAGCAATTTGCCTTTCCGAATACGGTCTAACTAATTATAAATTACTATAAGGAATGGTCGATTTACTAATTGTCACTCACACTTTGAATACACACTCCTCAGGATACAATTCCCCAATAAAATTATTTTGAGAAATCTGTTATCGATTCACGACATTTTGGAAGTTTTTATGAAATTTCAGGCATACACAAATAAAATACTTGCGAATTATAGTTCGCAGTGGTATATTATGATTAATAGAAAGATTATTGTAAATGGTTAGGGATATGAATCCGAAAGAAATTATTATCTATACGGATAATGGAGGTAAAGAGCCATTTACTGATTGACTGGACAGTTTACGTGATTCTCAAACAATAAGGCGTATTATTGCCAGATTAAGACGTGTAGAACAGGGAAATTATGGTGATTATAAGCCATTGAAGGATGGAGTTTATGAGTTGCGTTTTAAGCATGGATCGGGTTATAGAGTCTACTTTGGAGAAGACGGCCAGAAAATTGTAGTTTTATTGTTTGGCGGAGATAAAAGCAGCCAAAAGCGAGATATTGAACGAGCGAAAGCTTACTGGAAGGAGTATAAAAACCATGAATAGAAAATTTAGAACTCTTGATGATCTGGAAGAAGATTATTTTTCTGAACATCCTGAACAAATAGAACCCTATTTAAGTGAAATATTTGAAGATTTTGCCGAAGATGGGAACACTGCTGCTTTGTTATCTTCATTGCGAATTATTGCTCGTGTTAAGGGGGTTTCAGATGTGGCTCGAAAATCAGGCATGACTCGAAAAGGATTACAGAAAGCCTTGTCTGCGGAAGGTAATCCCCGACTTGAAAACATGAATTCGATTATGAAAGCATTAGGTTATCATCTTTCTCCACAAAGAAGTGAGGTTCATGCGTAATCCTCCTACCCTGGTTTTTCCATATCACTCTTGATTTTTTAATCTTGTCCCATAGTAAACGAACGTTTGTGTAATGACATAATCTCGAAAATTCTTTAGTCCATTTTGTTATCTCCATTGATGTTTTCTGTTTTTAGAGGATCGCAATCCAATCCGTAATTCAATCCCCGCTTTGCGCCTTCGGTTTCAGGGGTGATTTACGTCTTTTATGGCTTGCTTTCTTATCTTCAAATTTAACAACAAATTGGAGATGAAAAATGACAGATTCAAAGACAAACCGTAAAAATGATAAGAGTAGAATTGTATGGGTGTTAACTATTGTAAACCGCTCTGAAACTATATCTGCTTACGATACCCTTCATAACGCACGATGGGCATTGTACAACTATTGTGTTAGTCAGTGGTCTAATAAATACGCTGAGGAATATGGTGAATTAAAAACCGTTGATATGGATGAGGTTTTTGAGGCGTATTTTTCCCATCCAGAGAGTATTACTAATGATGAATGGTACGAGTTTACACAAGGCTGTTTAGAAATTCTGAACTAATCCTGCTCCGTTTCCTTCGGTTATTGTCATTTGGGGAAATAATGATAAAGCACAATTATTAAAAAACTTATGCTAACTTTTGTATAGAAGTTAAGCGATAAAAATCGCAGGAATCAAAGAGCCACGCGGCCAATGTTTGCCATTATAGCTTATATTAATTGCCTCGCTCTCAATCAATCTCTTCAATTTTTGAGCGCGAGATGCATCAATTTTTTCAAACTTCCGATTCAACTTTCTGGTGAACAGATACAGTTCATGTTTTAACCGGAAATGAGGCATTTCAGGTCTTTTCACTACGACGCCGGAGAGAAAAGTGGGCTAACGCTATTTGAGCAAGGGAGGGGGGGAAGCAGTATGTCTTCACTATTTATTCTTCAATATCGAATTGTGCAATGTCAGACATACGTGAAACAAAACCATGATCAGCCAAAATCGTCGAATCGGATCATGTCGCGTTCAACGCCGAGATCGTCAAGCATTTTCATGACTGCGCTTAGCATCATTGGCGGTCCGCATAAATAATATTCGATATCTTCAGGCGCTTCATGATCATTGAGGTAATGTTCCAGGACAACATTATGAATAAATCCGGTATATCCGGTCCAATTGTCTTCAGGAAGGGGTTCCGACATGGCAACATTAAATTTGAAATTTGGAAATTCCTTCTCAATCGTACGAAAATGATCATCATAAAACATTTCCTTCATTGAGCGCGCTCCATACCAATAGGATACCTTGCGTTTTGATTTTTCGGTATGGAATAAGTAGAAAATATGTGAACGCAACGGCGCCATTCCTGCACCCCCTCCAATATATACCATTTCCCGTTCCGATTCCTGAATAAAAAATTCGCCATATGCTCCTGAAATGGTCACTTTATCGCCCGGTTTTCTTGAAAAAACGTACGAGGACGCCAAGCCCGGACTTACATCCATAAATTGATTGTTAACCCGATCCCATGGCGGAGTGGCAATTCTTATGTTCAACATTACAATATTGCCTTCTGCAGGATGATTTGCCATGGAGTAGGCGCGAATCACTTCTTCGTTATTCTTGATCGATAAGTTCCACATGTTGAATTTTTCCCAATCTTCATGATATTCCTTATCAATATCCATTTCCTTAAATTCAGCATTAAATTTTGGCACTTCAATTTGAATATAGCCACCTGATTCAAAGTCTATTGTTTGTCCTTCCGGAAGTTTAACGACAAACTCTTTAATAAATGTGGCAACGTTTTCATTGGAAACGACTTCACATTCCCATTTATTGATTGAAAACACGTCGGCAGGTATTTCGATATTCATGTCCTCTTTTACTTTTACCTGACAGGATAAACGCCAATTATCCTTGGCTTCTTTACGATTGATATGACTTTCTTCCGTGGGCAGGAGATCACCGCCGCCATCAACAATACGACATCGGCATACACCGCATGTACCGCCGCCGCCGCAGGCTGATGGAAGCAATATACCATTCGTTGACAACGTGTTTAATAGTGTATTTCCTGCTTCCACCTCTAAGAACTTACTCGGGTCATCATTGACGACAATCTTGACTTTGCCTTTACTAACGAGCTTAGACTCTGCAATCATCAGTGCGATGCTTAAACCAAGAACGATTAAAAGAAAAACAATTGTGCTGCTGCCTATAAAAATTAAGCTCATATTTTTATTCCGATAAACTAATGATTTATTTACATTCCGGAAAAGGCCATAAATGACATGGCGATTAGACCTGTAGTTAACATTGTAATGCCAAGTCCGCGCAATCCCTCAGGTATATTTGAATAACGCAATTTATATCGAATTGAAGCCATTGACATTATTGCCAGGAAAAATCCAATTCCGGAACTGATTCCAAACACAATCGACTGCACCACTCCATATTCACGTTCAACCATAAATAAAGAGGTTCCCAATATTGAGCAATTCACTGTAATTAATGGTAAAAAAATTCCAAGATTGGCATATAAAGTGGGAGATGTTTTATCGATGATCATTTCCACAATTTGCACCATTGCTGCAATAACGGCAATAAAACAGATGAAATTTAAAAAACTAAAATCCATGGTTGAAAGCGCCGGGACGCCGGTCCAGGCGAGGGCGCCGGGACGCAATAATAATTCATGTATAAACCAGTTGACCGGCGTTGTAATGAATAAAACGAAAATTACGGCCAGCCCTAACCCAAATGCCGTTGATACTTTTTTCGACACAGCCAGGTACGAACACATCCCTAAAAAATAAGCAAGGAGAATATTTTCTACGAAAATAGCTCGAATGGAAAAACTTATCATTTCTCTGAATTCACCCATAATTTTTCTCCTAATCCTCTACATATTTCGATAGTGTGCGCTGAACCCATATTAATAAACCCAGGAGAATAAATGCGCCTGGGGCCAATACCATTAACCCGTTATTGACATATCCGGCCTGGTACAATTTGCCGACCACATCGTAGCCCAAAATTGACCCGGAACCAAATAATTCACGTAAAAATCCGATGATTGCCAGAACCCAGGCGTATCCCAATCCATTGCCAAGTCCATCAAGCAATGACGCCCAGGGTTTATTCCCCATGGCAAATGCCTCTAATCGACCTAATACAATACAGTTCGTAATAATCAATCCGACAAAAACGGAAAGTTGTTTAGAGATATCAAAGGCATAGGCTTTCAGGATTTGATCTACAAGAATAACGAGGGTTGCCACAACAACCATTTCGATAATAATACGAACTTTATTCGGAATCATATTGCGTATTAATGAAATGACGACATTTGAACCTGAAACGACGGCAATCACTGCCAGGCCCATGACGAGCGACGGTTTTAATTGCGCAGTGACCGCCAGCGCGGAACATATACCGAGCACTTGTATTGTAATCGGATTGTTTTCACTGAATGGATCGGTAAAAACTTTTTTATTTTTAGCTGAAAATAAAAGCTCGCTCATTTAAATCTCCTGAATAAACTACCTGTTATTTGCAAAAAAAGACTGATAATTTGCTAAATCTTTTCTTACCATGTCTGTCACGCCCTGGCTTGTTATGGTTGCGCCGCTGATGCCGTCAACATAATGAGACAAGTCGGGATCCTCGTAATAATCCTGGGCTTTTCCTTTAACAACGGAAACCGAAACAAATTTACCATTCCGGTCCAGTATTTTCTTCCCAACAAAATTTTTCTGAAACCAATCGGCTGCAATTTCAGCCCCCAGCCCCGGAGTTTCACCATGTTTATAAAACGTAATCCCATTGATGGTATTAAAATCATCTTTAAGTGATAAATAACCATACAACTTTGACCACAACCCTTTGCCGATGATCGGAATTGTGTATGCCATTCTGACTCCATTTTCTTTTAGGATATAAACTGGATACAGCCGATCCTCAGGAGGTTTTGTTTTTGCTTCAAATTCGGGACTAATATTATCAGTGCTGCCGTCCACTTCGTCACCTGCTGCATTGACCACAATCCCCTCAATGCTATTCGTGAAAAAAGATTCAACTTCAGCTCGTGGCGCATTTTCTTCAAGAGCGCCAAAGGATTTCAAAATATTCAGTTTAACGTCGTATGCAGAATTTGCTTCTTGCTTTGCTCGTAGAGAGGATGCTGCCGTAGACAATAATAACGCGCATATAAGAGCAACGATGCAAACGAATATCAAGGTATAGGTATTATTATGCTTTGGCACGATTCATCCTCCAGGCAATGTGTTTTTGAATCACCAGATAATCTATAAGCGGTGCAAAGGCATTCATAAATAGTATTGCCAACATCATCCCCTCCGGGTAAGCCGGGTTTAGTGTTCGGATGATGATTGCAATAGCGCCAATTAGAAACCCGTAAATCCACTTACCAATGCCTGTCGCCGCTGCCGATACCGGATCAGTCGCCATATATGCCAGCCCAAACACAAATCCGCCAGTAACAAAATGGTAATGGAAGGGCAGGGCAAGAAAACTTGCTTCGTTTGGCGCCAATGCGTTTAATCCTAATGTCATTGCCAATCCACCAAGGGCCACAGACGCCATTATTGTCCAACTGCCAATGCCGGTAGCGATGAGAATAACACATCCTATCAGGCACGCCAGTGTCGATGTCTCTCCAATCGATCCGGGTATCAGACCGATAAACATGTTGGGTAGAGAAAAGTCGGTGGTTCCTACTCCTGACCCGAAGTTTTTGACGGCTGTAATGACGCTGTCATTTTGATGATTTGATGCAACCAAAAGCGGCGTGGCTCCGGAAAATCCATCGACCAGTTTCTCTCCGGCAACAGTCCATACTTTATCTCCTGAAATTTGAGCAGGGTAAGCAAAAAACAAAAATGCACGTCCAATAAGAGCGGGGTTAAATACGTTCATACCGGTACCGCCGAAGACTTCTTTACCAATGACAACCCCGAATGAAATGCCTGCAGCAACCTGCCATAATGGAATTGTCGGAGGCAACGTGAGTGGAAAAAGTAATCCGGTAACTAAAAATCCTTCATTTATCTCATGTTTTCGCGTCACTGCAAAAATGAGTTCCCAGATGCCGCCAACGGCATAACTGACTATAATAATGGGTAATACATACCGTAATCCGATTAGCATTGCGGGAACAAACTCTACAGGTTGGCCAGCGGCTTTGAGATACTGATAACCGACATTGAAAATTCCCATTAGCAATGGCGGAATTAACGCGACGATGACGGTTGACATTAGGCGCTTGCTATCCATGGCATCCCGAACGTGGGATCCTGATTTTGTCCGATGGGCCGGAATAAATAAAAATGTTTCTTTAGCCTCAAAAAGTGGATAAAAGAATTCAAATTTCCCGCCTTTTTCAAAATCGGGTCGAAGTTTATTAAATATATCTTCTATGAACTTCAAAGTGTTAACCTTCTTTCTCTATTAGATTTAACCCATACCGAATTATGTCCTGAATATTTGCCTTGGATGGACATATAAATTCGCATAACGCCATTTCTTCCTCGGTAATTTCATAGATGCCAAGCTGCTCCATTTCTTCGATGTCGCCGGCTAAAATGCTTTTAATGAGAAATAATGGATAAATTTTCATTGGAAGCACTTTTTCATAATCTCCAGTAGATACAAATGCTCTGTGACCACCATTTAATCGGGTATCAATTGAAAATTTCTTTCCCGGAAGAAGTGATGAAAGGTAACTTCTGTAAAAGCTTAATTTGTCAATGCCCGGTCGCATCCAGCCAATAAATTCGGGAGATATTGTTTCAGGAACAACGGTAATCATTGAATCATAAAAACCAAGATAACCTGTTGCGTTTACCTTCTTGCCTGTTAAAATGTTACCGGATATATAGCGGACAGAGTCACCGTCTACATTGCTGCGGATAATGGATTCGATATTCGCTCCTGAATATGTTTTAAAGTACTTTCGATCCGTCGCAGCAGATCCTGCAACAGCTACCATTCTATCCGTGGGAAGTGTCCCGTTTATGCAAAATTTACCAAGAGAAATAAGTCCCTGAACTGTGGCATACCAAACGACGTCCTGTCTGCCGTTAATTGGCGAGATATGATGAATTTGCACGCCGATGCAACTTGCCGGATGTTTCCCTGAAAATCGGTGAATTTCAACATTTTTTGCCTGGGAAAATGCGTTTGACGCATCACTTTGTTTACCATCAATTGAAAGATGTACTTTCCCGTCCGTCAGGCTGGAAGCGGCATCCAAACCTGCTTGAAAATAAGATTCATTATCTTTGACGATGATATTGAAATCAGGAGCAAGCGGCGCTGTATCGAATGCAGAAACAAAGATATCGCGTGGTTTTATCAGAGGATCGGCGACATAGTCAAAGGGACGCTGCCTAAATACTGCCAGCATACCGCTTTTTATTAAATCGGGCAAAAGTTGATCCCTAGTTAATGACTTCAACATTTCAGGGGGATGGGATTTGAACTTTATCTGATCCTTATTTTCATCGGCCTCAATTGATATTAATTCCAGAACCCGTTTATGGCCGCGTTTAATTTCCTTTATTTTGCCGCTAACGGGTGCAGTAAAACAGTGATCCGGATTACCTTTTGATACGAAAAGCGGGGAACCGCTCTGAACTAAATCCCCTTCTTTTACAACAATTTTCGGTTTTATACCTCTGAATTCATTTGGCTTTATACCAAATAATTTAGGGTAGGGTAGAGACTCAATATTCTTAATGGATTCACCATTTAATTGAATATCGTATCCCTGTTTTAATTTAAAGTCCGGCATTAATCCGATTCCTATTCATTTGGGCATGATTCATTTTCTGCTTTTCCACAGACAGGACAAGAACCATCCTGGTTTCGGAGAAATTCGTTATTGGTACTGCACGTTCCGTGAAATTCACCATCAGGCAAAATAATTATTCGAATTGCGATTAACGCAATAACAAAAAGTAAAATCAACAAAGTTAGTAAAAAAGTCATGAGATTCAAGTGATAAATCAAACTATATTTAGTTACGGGGCATCATGATTAAAAAGTGAGTGTTGCGCATAAAGTAAGCCATACTCAAACTATGGCTTAGGGCTTACCAATAAATAACCTGGATTTTTCGCATCTTATCTTCACGGCATCTAGGTCCGATCCAAATGACGAAAACCATTGAAATAGTGCACTATTTCAATGGTTTTCGCTATTCAGATCGCCCAAACCTGACATTAATCTGAGCGCGAAATTATCCACGTTATTTATTGGTGAGCCCTTAATGTGCAGGACTTAACCTGAATAATTCATCAGTATTCTGCTGCGAGCCCTAATCTCTGCTCAAATAAGCCGATTAGCTCACAACACATCTCAGTGAATGAAAATTCACTTTCGCCGTGAAAATTTCTCTAATCAATTTATTATGAGCGAGTTAAGCGCTCTCGCGACGAATTGCATGAATTAATCAGGTTAATGATTATTGGAGAGATTTTTTATTCATTTCAGGCACATCCTCGGCTGATGCGTTCTGGCTCCTTTGCAATGCTCTTAAATATCCAACAATTGCCCATCGGTCTTCTACAGAAACCTGATGCTTATATGATGGCATATTTCCTTTACCATTGGTGATGACGTCAAAGATGTAACCATCTTCTTGACCACGCAGTCTGTCATCATGAAATGTGGGAGGAGGCAATAAGCCGCGTTGGACAACAATGCCGTTGCCTTCACCCGTTTTTCCATGACAAACGGAACAATATATATTATACCGTTCTTGTCCTCTATTAAGTAAATCCATGCTGACTTTTACCGGGGATGGGTGGATAAATAGATCATTGCCGTTTTTGTCTTTACCTGATTTTCCTTCATAATAGGCTGTATCTTCTTTAAGGTTTCCCCGGCTTATGGTTCCCGCAACGGGGGTTCTCATACTTGCATTGTCAGCAAAAAACTGACTTTCTGACTGGGCCGTATATTTTTCCTGGTTATCCATATTGGGATTAACATGAATCGGTGGTTTCTCGGACGGACGTCCCTGATAGCATCCAGAGGACATCGAGAGAAGAACACACACTGTCAGCAAAATAATAATACTGAGAATCGGATGATATTTTTTTTTATTCATCGGCAATTAACTCCTCAATATTATCACCGCCAATAGCCTTAAAGAAATCTTTAACTTTTTCAGATTCAAATTGGGAATCATTTGCCATGAGGCTTATAAAAAAACTATCGTCTGTCACCTTTTCAAAGCGTTCAGAATTAAATACGGGATGGTTAAATCTGGGTAATAAATTGAATATTAACATACCAAAAACTACGGTAAATGCAGAAAATAAAATGGTTAATTCAAAGGTAATGGGAACAAACGCCTGAAAACTGAATAGCGGTTTCCCGGATGTAACAACTTTATAGTCGACAGCGCTCATCCACCATTGCATCACTATAGCCGTGATTCCACCTGTTGCACCGCCTATGGCGACTAACCATCCTAATTTAGATGGTTTTAACCCCATTGCTGCATCTAATCCATGAATTGGAAAGGGAGAATGGCAATCAAACTTTTTATAACCGGCGTCTCTTACTTTTTCAGCAGACTTCAGTAATTCGTATGGATTGCTAAATTCAGCAATGACGCCATCAATTTTTTTACTTTCGTTATTCATAATTCAACAAAATAATGTTAATGTTTTCCATCGTCATGATGTTCATAATGGTGAGGGTCGGCTTGAGGAATCACTCCTTTTATTTCTGCGATAGCAATCATTGGCAAAAATCGTAAGAACAGCAGGAACAATGTTAAAAACAGACCAAATGATCCGATAAAAATGCCAATATCAAAAATTGTCGGTACATAATAATCCCAGCTTGACGGCAGAAAATCCTGAGAAAGCGATGTCACCGTGATCACGAATCGTTCAAACCACATTCCGACGTTGATTAGAATTGATGCAACAAACATCCACGGGACATTTCTTCTGAATTTTTTAAACCAGAAGAGTTGAGGAACAATGACATTGCAGGTTACCATGGTCCAATAAGCCCAGGAATAAGGTCCTTTTGCCCGGTTTATAAAGATTGATTGTTCGTAGATATTTCCGCCATACCATGCAATGAAAAATTCGCATGCGTAGGCATACCCTACCATTGTACCCGTTACCAGCATAATTTTATTCATGCATTCTAAGTGGTTCAACGTTATAAAATCTTCCAGATTATAAATTTTTCTTGCTATGACAGCCAAGGTCATAACCATAGCAAATCCGGAAAATATAGCGCCTGCAACAAAATAAGGTGGGAATATTGTCGTATGCCATCCCGGAACAACTCCCACAGCAAAATCAAAACTAACTACAGTATGGACAGAGAGTACAAGGGGTGTAGCAATGCCTGCCAAAATCAAATACGCTTTTTCATAATGCTGCCATTGCCTGTTTCCTCCCCGCCAGCCCAGAGAGAAAATACCATAAATTATTTTTCGAATTTTATGGGTTGCACGATCTCTTAAGGTGGCCAAATCGGGTATAAGCCCAACATACCAAAATAAACAGGATACTGTAAAATAGGTGCTGACTGCAAATACATCCCACAATAATGGACTTCTGAAATTCGGCCACATTGACATTTGATTCGGTAGTGGAAACATCCAATAGGCAACCCATGCACGTCCGACGTGAATGCCGGGGAACATACCTGCACAAATAACAGCAAAAATTGTCATGGCTTCTGCAAAGCGATTGATGGATGTACGCCATTTTTGCCTGAACAAAAACAGAATTGCTGATATTAATGTACCGGCATGACCTATACCGACCCAAAACACAAAATTGACAATGGCCCAGCCCCAACCAGCAGGATTCTGTAGTCCCCAGACTCCGGTTCCTTCCCATAGAAGCCAACCAATCATGGCGCTCATCATCATCGTCATTGTGCTTGTAATGCTAAATGCAATAAACCAGGCTTTAGGCGTTTTCCTGACTTCTAACTCTACGATTTCTGAAATACGCTGGGTTATCGATGAAAACGTTGGATTGCCCGTAATTAACGGTGTACATCCCGCATTAGCTGATTTAGTTGTATTATCGTCAACAGTACTCATAATTTAAGAAGCGGATTCAATTTCGTTATTTGGATTCCGTATGACCCCCAAATAGGATGTTCTGGGTTTAGTATGCCATTCGCCAAGCATAACATAATTCCGTTTTAGTTGTTTCATTTTTGAAACATTACTTTTTTCTTTGGCAATGTCTCCAAATGATATTGCACCAACCGGGCAGGTTTGCTGACAGGCAGTTCTTATGTCGCCATCTTTGAGGCTGTTTCCAGATACCTTGGAATTAATTTTCCCCTGATTAATTCGTTGGATGCAATAGGTACATTTTTCCATGACGCCACGTGAACGAACTGTCACATCTGGATTTTGCGACATTTTTTGTATCTCCAGCGGTTTTTCTCCGCGAATACGAGTTTCGGGCCCGCCTTTAGTAAAATTATAAAAGTTAAATCGTCGAACTTTATAAGGACAATTATTGGCGCAATATCGAGTCCCAATGCAACGGTTATACACCATGACATTAAGTCCTTCTTTATCATGATTTGTCGCTTGTACCGGGCACACTTGCTCGCATGGTGCATTTTCGCAATGCATGCAGGGGACCGGTTGTTTTACCATTTTGGGATTGCTTTCACTCCCTATAAAATATCGATCAATACGTATCCAATGCATTTCACGACCGTAGCCCGCTTCTTTTTTTCCGACAACAGGAATATTATTTTCACTCTGGCAAGCAATTACACAGGCATTGCAACCGGTGCATACATTCAAATCGATTGTCATTCCCCATTGAGGTGATTTATCATAGTTATGATTTTTCCAAAGCGGAATTAAGTCTGGCGCCATGGGTAATGGAGGCGTCAACGTTTGGTTGCTGACAAAATTGGCAGCTATTGCTTCTCTAACTAACGGTCGCCCTTCCATTTTATGATAGTCCTGAGATGTTGATAGCGGATAGGCATTTCCAGTCAGTGAAATCTTCAGTCCACTGCCATAATAGAGGTTTCCGGATGTCCGTATTTTATACGTGTCAAACCCTACATTATTACCAATCACGCCGCTTTTCGTACGTCCGTATCCCAATGTGACCATGACTGAATCATCGGCCATTCCAGGAATGACGTAAACAGGCATATCAAGTTCCTGTCCCTGATACGATAACTTTATAATTCGGTAATCCTTTGTTTTAAGACTACCAAATTTTTTGAGATCGATATTAATTTTCTCAGCTGTTTTCGGACTCATCAGTGCGACATTATCCCACATCAATTTTGTAATTGGATCTGGTAATTCCTGCAGCCATCCATTATTTGCAAAGCGACCGTCGAATACAGAGGGCGAAGCCTGGAATACAAGTTCGAATCCAGTTTCGTTTTTTGTCAGTAGACCCTGTTGTGACTGGAAATAGTTTGTGAGACCACTCCTATCAATGCTAAACGACGGAAGTTTTGCACTTTTTTTAGATAAGGCGCCATCGTGGAGGGCGCGTCTCCATTCTCTTTCAAAATCATTTTTTATAATTGAACTATTCCAGGTATCGCGAACGATTCCATAACCATCTTTGTCGGTTCCGTAACAGATAAGTTGTAAGCATTCAAGGGCTGTCTTTGAAGAAAAAAGTGGTGCAATCAATGGCTGAACAATGCTTACGATCCCATCGGTTGACGCCGCGTCGCCCCAGCTTTCCAGGAAGTGAGATTGAGGAATATGCCAGTTAGTTAAAGACGAGGTTTCATCATAATATGAGCTTAGGTGAATGCTTGTTTGGACTTTTTTGAGTGTTTTCACAAAATTAAGATCAACGGGTGCATTGTATGCAGGATTTCCTCCTAACATAACTAACGTGTCGATTTCACCATTGCCCATTTTTAATATCAATTTTGAAAATTCACTGTTATTAGATGTTTGTCCGTACGGCATTTCATAGTAACGAACTGTCTTACCAATATTCTTTAATCCTGAATTTATGGCAATGACTAAAGCATGGACAAATCCAGGCTGTTTCTTACCTGCGACGACAAGACCGCTGCCTTTTGCTGCGATCAAGTCACTGGCAATCGCTTTCAACCAGCTATGATCAAATCGATATTGATTCAAATCTATTTTGTCTAAACCAGGTATTGAAACCCCCTGATGTCTCAGTTCCATTGCCAACGCGACGCAAAACTTAATAATGTCAGAGCAGCGCAAGGGGAGTCGATGGTCAGCCATGCTGCCGGTTATGCTAAACGAACTTTCAATGCTATACAGACGATTCATCGCCTGTTTCCGTTTTTCAAAATCGCGGGATTTTGCAAAATTAACGCCATTGACAACACTATCTGATTCGGTCAGAAGAAAATCACAATCAAGCGAAACGATCACCTTTGCTTTATCATACTGGTAAAGTGGTTTATAGGATTTACCTGTTGCACCTGTTATGCCTTCATAAATTGATTCATTGCTGATTGGTTCATAACAAACCCAATTGGCTTTTGGAAAATCATTTAAAAATGCCTGTTTGAGTCGAATTAATGACGGAGACGAAAATGATTCTGTCAAAATGGCTAAACCTTCGCCTTTGTTTCCTTTCTTTTCAGTATGCATCTCTCTCCAGAAACCGACAAAATCCGCCCAGGTTGTCGTTGTGTTATCATGCATTACAGACTTTGAGCGATCTGGATCATAGAGGCTTAAAATCGATGCCTGGTTAAAACTACTTGCTTTTCCAAGATTGGATGGGTGTTTCTCGTTGCCCTCGATTTTTGTCGGTCGTCCTTCATGACTCTCTACGACAAGACCGAATACGTCTTCTCCGATAGACATTGTTGTCGCATAATGAAGCGGAATTCCCGGAATGACTTCTTCCGGTTGTTTGACATAGGGAACAATGTGTTCCAAAGGTCTTCGGCATCCTGTAAAGCTTGCCAAGGCCATGGATGCTCCCATTAAGCGTAGAAATTCAAGTCTGGATACCGGCGCTTCCAATTCTGTATTTGTTTGATTGATTTGACTCGAATCACTATCAGCTCTATGCTCGTATATGCTGCTCCAGAATGCGTCAGGAGCGCCATTTGTTTTTTGGGTATTTTTATTTAGCGGTGACATGCAGAACAATCTTCCGGTGGATTAAGTTTTTTTTCATTGATCAGTCGTGCAGCAATTTCGGATTGGTTTGCTGGAGGCGCCCAATCCATATCTGTTACTGAATTATTAGATAAATCTCGTAGATGCTGAGAAGGATTTCGATGACAATCAAGACACCACCCCATACCGAGGGAGTTTATCTGTTCAACAACTTCCATTTCATTTATTTTTCCATGACAACTGGCGCACCCCACTCCAGCCCTTAAATGCACGCTGTGATCAAAATAAGCGTATTCAGCTATTTTATGGACCCGAACCCATTTAACCGGGGCGCCCGTTTTGAAGCTTTCTCTGATGGGCTGCAGTTTTTCGCTTTCGGGCAACACCATCGAATGGCAATTCATACAGGTTTGCGTTGGCGGGATATTCGCCTCTTGTGAGCGTTCAACAGAGGCATGACAATAGCGACAATCCATACCCAGTTCACCTGCATGTAAACGATGACTAAACGGTACCGGTTGCTTTGGGCGATAACCTGCATCCAAGAAATTCGGGGATCCAAAATACCAAATGAACCCAACAGCAAAACTGCCGCTTCCGATCAATCCGACAATCACTGCAACAGGCACAAAATTAGCCCATTTTGGGAAGATTTGCGACACGATTTTCTCTCTTAAAAAAATTAATGTTTTGCATGAATAAACTTATGAAATTACGCAGAATTAACGCCACTTATGAATCACATCAAAGAATAAAACGAGCAATATATTGTGAATACCAGAAGCCTGCAAGTGAAAGTTAACACAAATTATATTTTAACAGCAATTTATCCTATATCCTTATTGAAACTATTTAATCAAAAGTATTTCAAATAAAAGAACTCCTTTTCCAAAATATGTAATGACATGCAACACAAATTCTTGAATATGGCATAACGCAAATCCATATTATGTGATGCTTATAAACAGAAAATTACATGGCATAAAATTTGCTAAAACATTCAACTTTTATTCGTTGTTTACAGGAGCAACGGTGTTTGTTTTTTCATGACAAATATGCGGTCATAAGGGGCCTCAGAGCCTCTACCGCCTGCCTCCAGGGAGTCTTGACAAGCAAAGAGTCCCTGAGCCATCGGATAAACTGAAACGACCT
>WLWI01002727.1_pt1 | contig 15274 bp, 12 predicted proteins | sample 6701501 | NCBI WGS metagenome assembly WLWI01 (sample SAMN12718690, study PRJNA515312) | sponge metagenome | isolation source: marine sponge | host: Mycale hentscheli | place: New Zealand: South Island, Marlborough, Capsize Point | collected 2014-11-01
ACCTTTTTGTGGTTAGTGTTGTTCAAAATCTATATAACCCTCTGTGTATGAACAAACGAAGCTAAAATAGCTTGCCTTTTTCAACCTTTATTTCCTCCAGGTCATCAAATTCTTCATTGCTGCCCTCTATGAAGACTTCTTGGCCACGGACCTCTTCACCTGAGAAGTCTTCTGCCTTATTCTATCTCTATTTCTTTGAGATCATAAAATTCTTCATCACTGCCCTCTATGAAGACTTCTTGGCAGTCTTTAAATTTTTTGGGCAGACAGACGCTCAATGGTAAGCATGTTCTAGCAGGCATACTTTAAATTGAGAGCGGTGGCCACACCAAGAATTCACAGCTTGGATAGCCAAAAGGTCAGAGACCTTACTAGCTACTGCCACTAGAAAAGGAGCTCCAGTAAGTTTATGAAACCTAACTGCACCCGCACATTCAGATTATATCAGAATTTAAAGCAGTAAACAATTAAATTTCATGAATGACATTGAAAACATCACTAACAAAGTTTCTGTTTTAGTGAAATATGGAATGGGTTTACCCACTAAACGAACACAATAATGTGAGGGTCAAAGTACAAAAATGATATACACATAAACAAATATTCCTAATTTTTTAAAGTGTTACACCCTGATAACATTTCATTTTCTTCTCTCACTCGCAAACAATATATAATATTAGACCTCAGTTATGCCTGAATACACACACTTTACACCAACTGCACAGAGAAAGAACTTACTGGCTGTTCCAGCAGTTACATCAATATAGAGAATGGCAAAACCACCAGGAGGTCGTCCTGACAGTATTCCTACTTGCAACTGATGTGAACTACTCTGTTCAACTCCAGTATAAGTTGAATCAAAGAACCCCATTACTAAAATACATAAACATACAGAAGTATTAATTCAATCTAACACATGCAGGTACAATTCACACACATACACACACTTTTTAACCGTCAGAACTATACTATAAATATAAAATATGTGCAAGGGATTCCAAAATAAATAGCTTTTTTTAGCTGTACTGTTAAAAAAAAAAAACTAACAAACAAATAAAGGCAAGCAGAACAAGGATACAAGTTCCTGAGGTTTAGGCTGACCCTAGCTCAATCCACCACCTGTCATCACTTGGATAAGACCGCCAATGGGCTGTACATAATATTTCCTATGCTAGGCCTAACAGTTCCAATATACCAAATATGTGACCGTCTACAGGAAAATCGGGCACAACGCGGCAAGCACCAAATTGGACAATTAACAACTCTATGGTTTCTGTCAATTTTTTACCAAAATATTTTTAATACATATATGGAATGATAACCTATTTTTATAGATACTGACCAAGTTTGACTGGAACTGAAGGAATAAGCCCGAGAAGTTACCGTATCGACTTACTGCAGAACGAGTATCCGGATTGTTGCTAAGCTCTAGTTTTAGCACGAGTGAAACTCGCGCAAAATGCCGCGCCGTGATGGCGGGAAAATACAGCTCAGGAACGTGTAGTTTAGATAGAGCTAGAGACAGACCATGAGTGAAGCCTAGAACCTAGCCAGAGCTTTGAATCTCCGCCACCGTGATGGCCTGGACATGATGGGTGGAGCCGATGGTGAAGCCTTAGAGGAGCTCATTAGCGAATTCATGGCTCCAGGAAGTGAAGACTAACCCTCAGACTGTTAGTACTCTATCAACAATATTACTCATAAGTCATAACTCTTTTACTTTTTTAGGTGATGAAGAATTTGATAGCCACTTTATTGGCTACTCAGAAGAAGGTATCTTTATGCAACAGTCTAGGGCTTACATTTTTAATAATTTTAATATAAAAATATAAAAAATAATACATTTTTAAAGGTTCTAGTAATGTCTCTAAGTCCGAATCTACTCCTCCTCTTTTTGAGGATGAATTCAACTTATATGACCCCCTGGATTCCTCAGACTCTGACGTCGAGGCTTCAGACCCCTCAACACCAGATCCAGACCCCTCAACACCAGAACACTTCCAGCCATACTTCAAGAGGGGAGCCTTTGATTGAATTACATCAGGCAAAGTGGATGTGAAGATGCGATGTGATGCTGAGGAGAAGACGCTCACCCTCCTCACGAAGAACCACCAAGACTGGAAGCTCCGTCCCGAACAGCTACCCGAAGTGATTTAGCCACCTGGACTACCACAGGAGATGCAGAAGTACCTGCATGATAAAATCCGGGGGTATCATAATTACATCATGATACATACAATTGCAACTTACCTGTAGCTATTATGCCAATAGTTAGTACAAACAAACACTAGAATGAACAAACACTAGAACGAACAAACACCAGTACGAACAAACACTAGTACGAATAAACACTACTACAAACAAACACTAGTACGAACAAACACTGTGTGCACACGGTAATACCAGTATGTGTGTGCACACAGTGGTAATTCTAGTGCGTGTGTGTACACAGTGGTAATACTAGTGCGTGCACACAGTGATAATACTAGTGCGTGCGCACAGTGGTATTACTAGTATGTGTGTGCACACAGTGGTAATATTAGTGCGTATACACAGTGGTATTACTAGTATGTGTGTGCACACAGTGGTAATTCTAGTGTGTGTGTGTACACAGTGGTATCACTAGTATGTGGGTGCACACAATGGTAATACTAGTGCGTGTACACAGTGGTATTACTAGTATGTGTGTGCACAGCGGTAATACTAGTGCGTGTACACAGTGGTAATACTAGTGCGTGTACAGTGGTATTGCTAGTGCGTGTGTTCACGCACTAGAAATACCAGTTTGTGCGTGCACACACTAGAATACCCGAACGCACTAGAATACCAGTACATGCGTGAACGCACTAGAAATACCAGTATGTACGTGCATGCACTAGAAATACTAGTACGTGCGTGCATGCACTAGAAATACAAGTTTGTGCATGCACAGATTATAAATAATAGTACGTGTGTGCATGCACTAGAAATACTTGTAAGTGCATAGGTATACAAACTTTAGTGAACACTTAAAATTACTGCTTGGATTAAAAACATACTTACTTACCTTTATCTTTTCTTTATAATTACTACTTCCATGGTACCTCACTAGATAAGCAGGTAGCAGCAGCACCAATATTCTCAAAGCTAAAATAAAAATACAGCGAAAATGGCTCACTCACCTTTACACAGTAGACAAGAAGACTAAGAGAAGACAGTAGTAGAGCTTTTGTTTGTGTTCCGCGGATTACGTGCTGTAATAAGCAATAGTATACGGGCTGTGGTTGAATACGGAGTTAACGCGGGCACGCCCTTAGCAACGCCTTTGGGGCTCCAAATCTCGATGTAGCGGTTCTGTATTATCTCGGAAACGGTTCGCGCAGTGGCTCTAAAACTTGGAGGAGTTCATCTTCAGGTCTTGGTGGAACTTATTTGTGTAAAATAAATAAAAATGATGTTCCCCGCGTTGTGCCCGATTTTCCTGTAGACGGTCACATGTACATATATATATATGTGACTGTCTACAGGAAAACCGGGCACAACGCGGCGTGCGTAAATATCGAGAAAAAATCGATCGATTTCTTAAAAATGTATTGTTTCAAGCCGACGGAAGGGAACGGTTAGGTCTGTTATAGTGGGAACGACTTGAGCTACGACGATAAAACTTGGAGAGCTCAATATCTGGACACCAACAACTGTGTAAGTGCAAAAAAAATTTTTTCGAAGGGTGCCGCGTTGTGCCTGATTTTCCTGTACACGGTCCCATATATATATATAATTGGTGGTTCACAGTCCCATGTTTACTGAGTAATAAGTTGGTGGAGAACAAAATTTTATTCTGCACACACATTTGTGCTGCACCCGTACAACTGTCGGCACTCCTACATTAAATTTCTGCTTTGAACTCGCAGATGATACCCACACTGCCTGCAGCATTGCGCATTACGAACAGAATGCCAGCAAATAGGTTGCTGTATGTTCATTTGTGTTGAGTGTGTGGGGGCATGCTACTAATGTATAGTCACTAAACACATTGTTAGCTAAATATGTACCAGCTAAAGTAGTCCATTCAATCAGCATTGGTATCAGCAGAATTAAATTTTGAATTGAAAAAAAAAAAGTGATATCAGCTCTACTATAAATATGTATTTACACATCACATGCCTTACATACATACACATATAAATCAGCAAACAAAATGGAGAAATGGCAGAAAGATAATTAACAGATATGCCAGGAGACAAACAAAGTGTTTCACTGAACGTGCTCTCACACTTGATGCGTGTCACAAGAGTTCTGCAATTCACAATGGCAGAAATAGCTTGGAACTTACTTCGTGGACACATGAAACATGTTTCTATGCCAAAATGTTGGTAGCTATATCCTCTGGTTATTCCAGGGCTGGAATATCTACAGCAATAGCGTTCTAAATTAGGAACATATACGGCAATTTGAGTTGAGCCACGGCAACTCGTTTGCTGATAACATGTTCCCGGTTCCTGAGAATACGCTGATGCTAAAATGAATAATAAATTAATCACAAAAATCAATTCTGCAGCTATAGTTTGGTAAAGAATTATTACCTTGTATGCACCAAATGAGTGGCACTTAGAAATATGAAGTCATGAACCAACATTAACATCTACATCATTTTACTCAATCTATGCCCTCGAATTTTTTTATCACATGCAATTCACAGCTATTGTGTTAGCTCGCAATAATGCAGTATCGTATATCTAGCTAGGTTTTATAGCCAAGACGTTTAGTATTGAAAATTACTCAGGGCGCATTGAAGCTTTCTGCAAAATAACTTCAGTACGCATCAATGCGCTCTTCAAATGGAAACAAACTCACCTGCAAAAGAGAGGAGTATGCAGGCCACTAGGTGATCATAAGAAAAGCCCATTTGTGACAGGCTCCGACAAAAGGGGCATTTCACGGAAACCAAAAAAATTGAGTGTTTTATGCTACTAAAAAGTACGGGTTCTAGCTACTACTTCTAACCACTCCCAGGTAAAGTCATTATAACCCCTCCCACTTTTTATGTTTTGATATTTTTAGTATAGTTAACCTACTGGTGTGAATACAGTTTTCGTGTGGAGTGAAGACACCAACTTCTGAGCTCTTCATCTGTCTGTTTTATTATAGACTTACTTTAATTGCTATAAAAGTTAATTCAAGTGCACCAGAATTTAAGAAGAACAAATTGAATCCAGCATTCAGCTCATTTGTAACTTAAATATTAGTGAATATATTTTGCTAGGGATGTGCTACAAGCAGTACACAATTTATATTTTCTATGGGAAAAAACCAAGAATGCATAATTAAAATGGAGGCATGCATGTTAAAGGATGCATACCTAGTCATTTCCACTAAGTATTTTGATTAAATTTGCTTTGGTATAGATATTGTTGGCCTTGTTATTCACAGAATTTGAAGGCTTAGTTTTACGTGTTTGTTTTCTTCTATTTGTACTTTCTTAAGATTATGTTAGTTTTAACTGTTTGTTGCATGTAAATTAGTTCAATTATCTCCTTGATATTTGTGTGACTACATAATAGACATATTTAATTATAAGATTTAGATCACTAGTCATAAATAATATTGCGAAACAGAGAGGCCTTATGGAGTCATTGTATAAATGGTCACAATGCTATGATTACAGACATTAGGATACTTCCTGGAGCGAAGGTGCAGTGTTCGTACTCATGTGGAGTAATGTTCGTTTCCATACTCAGCAAATTATTAAAGGCACAGGATCTCTTTTTGAAGCCATTTTTTACATTATAGATTCAACAATTTAGGAAACTATAAACTATTTTAAAGGATTTTATATTATTTACTATTAAAATTAGGGAATATACAACTTGCCATATCATTACATCATGTTCTCGTTTTAGTTCACCTACTGTGTTCAATAGATAATTTTCAGATAGCATTATTTTATTAAATTTCACAATTTACATTTAAATAAACATAATTAATATTATAGTGACATTATTTATTTCATCTGTCTAAACTTTATTGTTTTGTTTTTTTTCTCAATTGTTTTAAAAAACAGAAAAAGAAAAGTTGACAGTGAGTAGCTACTACGTACAGTTATATTTTAACATAATTGGCAAAAAACTGATTAAAATCTTGAAGTCAATCGCTATGTACAGCAATGGTTTCATAGTCTCCAGGTTGACATTTTCATTCCATCATTGATTTGCTGGTAGTAATTTCACCATATGCTGCACAGCTTGAGTTTATTTCTTCATAAATGTGACATTTTTCTTTCGTATCACTCTTTATGGAACCATTCAGAGAAAATACAACAATATATTATCATAACCTTCAGTACCAATTTTACTGTATTAATTGTATTGTATACAATAATTAAAACATGTATTTGTTTTGTTGTTGCTAACAACATAGAGTGAAGTGAATAGTTACAATGGCAACTACCTAATCAGTGATACGCTTCAGAACCAATGGTAAGCAAACTTATTATGCTACATGAAATAAGTTCCTAAAAAAAGAATACAAATATTCATTTCACTAATTGCAAATCTATATCTATTTTTATATTTTCCAAGTATAGTCTAATTGTGACCTTATATATAAATAATTATTACACAAAAAAAAAGAATAATGAGGCACATCACTATAGCAGCAGTGAATAATATAAATTATCAGCTAAATAATTCGACACTATAATTGTTTCAGTAGGATGTTGAGCTAAAAACAATAATACAATAATTGTACACAGAAATTTTTCATTTATTATGCAATAATGACATTGTTCTTAGAAAATTTGCACATTTTAGAAGTTTATAACTACTAACTGATGTTACTTCAGTTATATTGAGGGTACAGAGCCAGGTGTTGTTCTTTGACAAGATTTTTAGGTCATAGATTTTCGGCTCTGTGTGCCTTCTAGAGACTATAAAAAATTGATTGTGTGTGCGTGACTATGCTCAGGGTGATAATAGGATTTTGCAACAACCATGTTTGTCATGACAACTAAAACATACGAGTGTCACAAGGCCTCGTTGGACACTCGGGAAAGCTTGTATCACTATGTATTCATGTTAACGTGTTTTAGTTGTCATGACAAGCATTGTTGTTGCAACATCCTATGAGCATAGTCACACACACACAATCATTTTTTGCCTGTCTCAAGGCAGTATAGCTGCCTGGTCTTTTGATGTTTTAAAGTCACTAGAAGGCCCATCGAGCCGAAATTTTATGACCTAAAAATCTTGTCAAAGAACAACACCTGGCTAGCTCTGTAGCCTAGTTACATTTTAAACCTGTCCTGTTAACTGTATTATCCAATATTGGTACATTTGTTTGTTTAAGTTTAAACAACTTTGTTGGGAAGGGAGTCTTGTCCCCCTTGGTTGCCTTCCCCCCTTCTTTCCTTGATTCTTACTGACTGGAGACTTATATGGTGTAGAACACATTTTTTTAATTTGAATCCAGAGCATTTATAACTACTATTATTTATAAATTAAAAAAGACATCGACTTCAAAACCAATTATGGTATTGTATTATTGGTATCAAAATAAGCATTATAAATTACATAACATATCCTTAAATTTATGGAATACTCAGATTATGGTATAGTAGATGTTTATGAGTATAATTACTATGATAATATTAAAATCTTTTTATGAGCTGTTAGTAGGTACATTAAATACACATTGTATTCATTATACTTTAAAAGCTACTTATGGTGTCAAAAAATTTGACAAGAATTGAATTTTACTATTAATAAACTTAATTCTACTTAATTAATTGTTTATCTGCTCATTTGTGCAACATACAAATCTTTTCTTAGTTCATTCATATTTTATGATGGTGAATGAAACTATTACATTAATAGTCATAATATGATTTATAGCAATTCATGACTCATGCTAGTCCAGATTTAATGCAAACTTGGCAAGAAGCAAAGAATAGCTAGTCCCATTTTCATCAATAGTCAAAAGAAGTCTTTCTTTTTGTAGGCTTTAATTTCTTTAGTTTTTCAAGAAACTCAGCATATTAACTAATTTTAACATTTTAGGTATGATGTAAGATATACTACTATTGTCTTTTATATAATAATGCGCTCGTGTGTCAGTAACAACGACGACCGACGGTGTGTGTATTCATGAATAGTTCATGACCTTAACAGTTTGGTTAAGCATCATCGTTACATGGATGGCAAAGCGTCGTCACAGTCGGTAACTAAAAAGTGGGTGTAATAGACGAGGGAGAAGGCGGCGTAGAGAGCTGAAGAAAGGAGAGTGGGGGAAAAGAAAAGCTCAGATAGTTCAGAAAAAAGAGAGCCTGAGAGGAAAGCTTTTAACCGCAACCAATATTAGAGAATGATAACTGAGTAAGATAACTTGTGCTACTGCATTCTTACTTTGGAGTACGTTAAGCGCCACTATGTGGCGGGGTACTTGCTAGTTAAAATAATAATGATACAACATAATGTTTTCTAAAAATATAAAATAACAGCAGTAACAAAAATAACATGACTTAAGCCCTAACTTTACACTAAATATTATTTTTGTCCAGGCAGTGTACCTAAGGTGTTTTCAAAACAGAGACTGCGGAATATTTTATTTTTTAATGCAAGAGTTGAAAGAAGAGGCAAAGCTTACATGTAAAAATCTCAGTGGTCGTCATGGAAGACATGGATTGTCAAAACTAATAGTTTAGAGATTTTGGTGGTAGGGAGATTAGGGATCTTGCCAGTTAAAATATTATTATGATGCAACATAATGTTTTCTAAAAATATTAAATAACAGCAGTAACAACAATAACATGACTTAAGCCCTAACATCACACTAAATATATTATTTTTGTCCTGGCCGTGTACCTAAGGTATTTTCAAAACAGAGACTGCAGAAGATTTTATATTTTAATGCAAGAGATGAAAGAAAAGGCAAAGCTTAAATGTAAAAATCTCAGTGGTCGTCATGGAAGACATGGATTGTCAAAACTAATAGTTTAGAGATTTTGGTGGTAGGGAGATTAGAGATCTTGCCAGTTAAAATAATATTATGATACAACATAATGTTTTCTAAAAATATTAAAATAACACACAGTATTTTGTGTGACTTCTTCTATTATTAATTGAGCTGGGACAAACTTGAAGTTGTTGAAAATTATTGATGTCATTATCTAAGTGCATATAAGTTGATATAAAGCATATTGAAGGCATATTATTATAATATTAGGTACATCATCCAAAAATTGTGTACATAAACTTAATTCATATAACATTTTAAAGGTAGACACAAAGACATTCAATTACTTATCTATTTTTAAATATAAATTGTTGATAAAGTTTAAGATTTTCTTTTTTGTAATAATAAATGAAGATCATTTCATCACATATTATAAGTATTTTATAGTTGTGGTGCTAAAACTGTGTCATTGGAAAACTGTATTAGAATTATTTGCTTCAAATAGAAAAGAGTGTGGTACAAGAGGAATTAAATTTTTTACTTCACAAATGTAATCATAAGACTAACATAATAGCCATAATATTTGATAAAAACTAGATACTTATTAAGATGGGTAATATAGACTGCTTTGACAAAATTAAGCATGATACAGTAAAGTGTCTGTAAGGAATTATTGGAAAAAGTATTTTTTGGACACCAACTATAAAAGGTGCTGCAGCATTTTGTACTCTACTGTCACCACTTACCATAGGTACTCTAATTATTTAAATAATGAAATAATTAGATTTAAACATAATGATTATTTTCAATGTACTTTTTACATTCAGAAGTTACATTTTCATATCGATTCGTAGTTTGCACAGGAACCTCTTTATATTTATATATATAATTGTTTTGTGACATTAAGCATACTGAATGTTCACTTGTGAAGTTCTACTGATGCTATTGCAATACGTACTATATATGCCAGCTATAGGGATCAATATATCTAAATGTTTTTATTTATTTTTTAACAAATTTCATTTGTAGTAAGTTTAGAATTTTGAACAGAATAAAAAAGTTTACTTTAGCAATGTGCTGACTTAAAATAATACTATATTATATAGTAAGCAAGTCTTTTTTCCGTTGATTTGAAATGCAATTGAATGGAATTTAATATTTTTGCACTATCTGATCATGAAATATAATAAAATTATAATAGATAATATAAAACATGCATAATATACTACAACTACTATTTCTTACATGTAAGTGTTATTGTGTGTGGAGGCCTTGTAGCATCCACATTGCTGACATATACTGAAGAGGCTGTGTACTGACAAGTATATTGTGCACCTTCTTCACTCAGTGGCAGAGGACTCAAGCACAAAATGTATAGCAGCATGTATAGCAGCATGAAATATATCTCACATATAAATATGACAAACTCACCCGTAACTGCTAATGATACAGATCTACTCATACTAGATGCTCCAATAGTTACAGTAAATGTATAAGTTCCAGCAAAGGATTGTATGACTCGAGTTAGTACTAATGAATCCCTGACTGTAGTAGATGGAGCTGTAGCCAGTGGTGGAGTCCGCATCATTTGTCCTGTCCATTCAACTCTAGCTATAGCAGGTCCTCATAGAGTTCCAGTCATGTGAGAGTAACATCATCTACACCAGCTATTCCACTAGGGTTGGGTGGAGTTATAGTGACAGAGTTCACTGTAACTGTAGATACAAGATTGAAGGATATAATTTTGAGTAAATTGATTATAATATTTTTATAAGGAATTGAGGTCATTATTGTCTTATTCATTTAGAGCCATTTTTGTATAAATGCTAATTGCATGTTGCTGTAATTAGATTCAAATGGTCCTTCAAAGAAATATATAACATAAAGTCATAATTAGATCAGCACTTGAGGCAGTGGGGTGGGGCTATACACCTGTAAAGTTAGTGAATTCAGAATTAAAATTTGTCCATGGGTATGATTCAGGTGGAGGGAATGGGTTGTTGAGTTCCTGCCTGAATCTACCTATGAAAACTAGACAGTATGTTTTATTTATGCTGGTCACAAAAACCACTTGTGTTATTAATTTTTTCTATCATTTATGCGGTGTCTTTATAACAGGTGTAGGCTTTTCCAGTTAAAATAAGTCAATTTTCAATTGGATAGACTTTCACCTTGGCATTAGACTGCTCTAAAATATATAACAATAACAACAATGATATCCGAGAAATTTCATTTTTATCATAAAGGTCTTTTACATACATATTATTATTTGCTGCCGATGCAAGCCACAACCCACATACCAACTCAACGCCTCCACCGTTTAAAATGTGTTTACTTGCTAACAATGAGCATCATGAGCACAGAGAGGGAGGACGTTCGATCTCATGATATCACTCACCATCATTATCAAGGATGTTAATCAGAGTCAACTCTGGGTTGAATGAAATTTTGGCCAAGTCAGCAGCAATGGGAGTAAAAGACAATCCGAAAAAACTTGTTGAGGCCACTCCCGTCAGCATTGCATTAAACGTCTCCGACAGAGTTCAGCTAAGGAATCTTGTAGAATACCCACTGATAAAGATGCAAGTGTATTGCCAGTTGAAAAAAGAGCTGTGTTGAAGATACTGGCATTGTAGTCCAATCCAGCTGTGGAGAACATAGAAAAGTTCACACATGTGACATTAGACAAACACAACGTTTATTTTAATCAAGTATCAGTGACTACAAAGAATATGTAATGGCCAAGTAATCCCCCACACTCCCACCCATGAGACTTTCAGAAGTATTCTATGCAATACCTCCGTAGACCATAACTGGGCAAATGTTCTAGCCCTCAATACATCAATGTACATATATAATAACACACACATGTCTTAACTAATAATGAAGAACTCGTGCTTGCAGATAATCCACAATATCCTACCACCTTTACCAGTTTAATACTTCGTACCTAGTGCTCTATCTCAAACTAGCAAGTCATTAGTTTGTCCAGCTAGTGATATGCCAATACCACTCCCGATAGTTCCAGTAATTAAAGCCACAGAGATACTTGCTGCACCTCCTGCTTCAATGACATCAAAGAGAGTTGAGAAAACCCGAATATCAATGCTGTATACAGACAAAACAAAAAGTCACCAGTTAGCAACATAATTAACACTACATTTGCTCAGCACAAGTAAGTACTTAATTGACAAGACCCCAATTATTATAGAAACATCGTATAGAAGAACTAATATATATTTAAGAATATAGAGTTCAGAAAAACACTTATCAGTTATTGGAATTATTTCAAATATATCAACACACACAAAAAAAATGTTATCCCACACCCTCTCATTCATATCCTGCAACACACCATCTAGGGCATTTAATACATACATTCTCTACGTCAGCCAATTTTGTTGGTAAAGTAGAGCCTTCTAATAATGATATGCAACCACAATAGGAGGCCTTCAATGCCTGGCCCTCACTTACCATCATTATCCACTATAATGACCTCTGCAGTACCAGGATCGATGAACATTATATATACACACATATATATTTATAGATATAATAATATTAAACGGATAATTTTCTTGGTGCGTAATTCTGGACTTGAAGTATGGCAGAGTTACTGTGAACATGTACTGGTTTGAATAATATCAGATGTATAATTACACTCGTCATAAAATATTTTTATTCCTCGCTCATAGATGCTTTTGAGGAATACAGGTGGATGAAAGTGGAGTTGCGTCACTTATCTTCAGTGTGTTCTGACCTAGATAAAGGCAATGTGTGTCCTGCGTGTCCTAAGGTAAGGTTAGAAACTAGCCGTTTTACAATTTCATTAGTCATGGTTGTAATGTACAGGAAAGAGGAACACTTGTTCTCTCAATGGACGCTCTTTTTGGTCTACCAAGAAAGAAAGCTGCCGGTGTTAGTCATAGGGATTCTTTACATGGTGAATTCTTCTTCAGTGACCAGGCAGCTGTGGATGAGCATGTAGTTTCATATGAAATGCCTAAAAGGGAACCAAAGGTATGTTTGAAATACATGTCATATAAATTGACTTCCTAAGGATTTATTGTTGGCGAGCGAGTGAGACACTATCAGGTGGTGTTGAATGCAAAATCGGGTATAATTTGTGTGTGGCATACGTTCTATTCTAAATAACCATAATGAAACTTAACAATGGTGTTTCCTAAATTCAATACAGTATTGGACAATATACCATATGAAGTGTCTAAACTGTGTGAATTGATCAGGGGTGTGGACTATTTCATTCACTGTAATTATTAGTGTGTCTTTCCTATTGTATCTAAACACTTAAAGTCTATGCCAAATGCATGGTCCCTTGGAGGTTTCTAAACAAGGGCGCAAAGTACTCAAGGAAATATGGTATATGAAATTTTGTTGCAGTTCACCCAAAAATATCTTCCCAAACGTTAGGGGGGTTAATGGGCCCACTACACCAACCAATTATGTAGGAATTAGATTGTCTTGAAGCTCTCTTGTCTCATATGTCCCATCTAAATACAAGTATGTCTCAAGAGCATGTCTTATTGACCATCGAGTCCTGGATGCATGTATTTCATGAAACAACATATAGTTTACCCTTGTTCTTTTTTTTTTCTTATTCTTTTTTGAGTTTTTTTGGTTTTGTTTTGTTTTCTTAGGTTTTGTTGTTTGTTTATTTGTTAACGTTGGAATGGCAATCGGGTAAGTATCGCTGCAGCGGAAGGTACGGGGTTGTGAACAGGATGGAGGGCGCGGCTGGGGATGACATGTTACAGTGGCACGTGAGCAAGATTGCCAGCAACGAGGTGAGCTAAAGCCATAGTAAGAGTTAGAGTGGGAAATCTGTGCTCCAAGTTTGCTACGCTACCGGAGGTGTTACTTCGAGTGCTGTGTTTATACGGAGTTGGCCGGGAAGGTATCTATGCCGAAAGTGAAGCGAAAGGCAACGAGAGGAAAGGGGAGGAGAGCGGCAGGCCCCCCTGTCTCAGAGTTGGCGAATAGTGGATCACCTGGGAACGAAGCAGCGGGAGGTTCCGCCGACGTCTCAGTTGCGTCTTTATCCCTTCAACAGTTGCTGGATGCCGTGGGCGAGCGGGTCCGCCAGGAATCTCTCAACAGCATGTCGCGCGCTGGGACGGCGGGTGGAGCATCGTCGGTTAGCGGAGGCCAGGCAGACTTTCAGCGTCCAAGTAGCGAAGGTATGTTAGCTGTTGTGGTAGAGTAGCTTAGGGCTAGGCTTCGGGCTCTATTTCAGGGGCGTGTCAGATGACGCGTTGTTGTAGCGATGCTTACCAGGCCAATGAACGGCGCGGAATTTTAACGACGCCGTACCGGGTGGGATGCATTTGTAATCTTGTAAAGGGGTGAAGTATGAGAGGGGGTGATAGGAGAAGAGGGGGGGTTAGGGGGGGAGGGGGTAAAGGGTAGGCTTCTTTAGGTCAGGTTTTTAGAGGGGGGAAGTACATTATGGTCCCTGGATTTCTGGCAGTTTGAGAGGAGGAAATGTGCATGGCACAGCACTGTTGAGGTTGACTGAGTGTGACTGGGAGTTGGAGTTTCTGAGGACTACAGTAGGGCATTGACTTATATTCGTTGCTTGCAGGCTCGGTCCACACCGGGTGGGGGCTTGGGAGGTTGCCACCTCCGGCATCCATTGCATCAGTCGTCATTTCGCCAGGTGGTGCCACGTCACAGCCTATCCAAGTGTCAAGCCAGTGTAGGTCCACATCAGTAGCGGATTCAGGCCAGTTGTCTCAGCGTCCAGCTCCAGCTGTAAGCAGCCAGGCAATGTTGGGGCCTCGGATGTCATCATCGTTGGGGAGCAGCCTGCCTATGTCAAGTCTACCGACCTCGCCCCCGGCATCCGTTCTGACTGGAGCGTGTTTGTCTCCTGGATCAGTGCCATTCCCTGCCAGATTGGTGGCTAAGGCACGCTCGGGAGTTTACATTGAGATGAAAGAGCTATTGGGCGATAATATAGCTCTGCTTAGTGAGTTGGAAACTTTTAATGGTCCTCACCACCTCGTTGGCATCCCAGGGGTTAATAAACCACGGCTGCGAGAAGTTGCATCACTGTCCTCCTGGATTTACTGTTTCTTGGCATACTTGGCGTTACGATGCCCCGACGATGACACGAGGGAGCGCTTGGTATATGCCCAGCTGATTGTTAGGGAGTCACTGCGTCATGGGGGCAAGAGCTGGTTGACGTACGACAAGGTGTTTCGTCAACAGGCAGCGCTAGATGGCTCGCTTAGATGGAACGAGCTGCATCCGGCTATTCTGGCTTCAACTATGCTGGTGAGCCCGCTGCCATCAGCGCAGGCGCCTCAGGGGCGTGCTGGTACTT
>WLWI01002728.1_pt1 | contig 15266 bp, 8 predicted proteins | sample 6701501 | NCBI WGS metagenome assembly WLWI01 (sample SAMN12718690, study PRJNA515312) | sponge metagenome | isolation source: marine sponge | host: Mycale hentscheli | place: New Zealand: South Island, Marlborough, Capsize Point | collected 2014-11-01
GGGGGTGCGGAGCGTTTGACGGGCGCGGGAGGGGTGAGGGAGGTGCGGTGAGGTGGGCGGGCCGCGGTGGTGGGGGGGGGGGCGGGGGGGGCGGGGGGCGGGGCGGGGGGGGGGGGGGGGGGGCTTTGGGGGCTGAAACCCCCCCCCCCCCCTCGGATCTCATCCCAGACGAATGTTGATGTAAACAATAAACTGAACTGTGAAGAATATGTTATAATTTATATTTAGTTGAGTACAAACTGATTGAGTCTTGTTTACAAAATAAGGTAATGTCTATTACAGTTGCCTTGGAATCCCCTGAGCTATAAATATTTAGAACGAATAATAAAGCTCTTGTCCTACAAAAGTGTGCATACATTTTTGACTGAAGATTCACCATAGTTTTTAAAATTTGGTGAATAGATTCTAGATTTTTTTTCCCGATTAAATATGGTGAAAGCTGTTGTAATACTTAGTGACACAAATCTGTTGGAGATAAAGTATTGGCTTTAAATTTAGACACAAGGCATTCCTACTCTTTCCTTCCATCAATGCCAAAACATCAGGAACAGAAATAGTCACTCCAATGCAGGGTCAGATCTAGAATTTTGAAAGGGAGGGGGCTGAAGGATCGTACAGGTTTACACAATTGAAATTTAAATGCCCTCCCTGCTTCCCGAAATATATCTTAGCAACATCGCTGTAATTCTGCATCATAATACTAAACTCATTTAAAACCAGTTTCATAGTTGCCAACCGTCACGTTTTTGCCGGAACATCCCAGATTTTCTATCCCTGTCCCTTGTCCCGCCCGGTTGATTGATTTTGACTAGATAGTCCCAGATTTATGTCTCATTGATGCTCAAGAGCACCAAAATATGCTTATTTAGCTAATCATTGCCGCCCTAGTTCATCGTAGGAGGGTGGACTCGCGAGCAAAACTCACTCTAACTACACATTAAAAATGTTTGTTAGAATTCGGTCTACCGCTTGCATACTTTTGTAGCTTAATTTTCTAGCTAAGATTGATTATTTCACATGAAATTTTAGTGTTTTAGCTAAGCTTGATCTGGATCTTCTGCTGTAGGTGTGTCTTGTGGGCGTGGTTTGTCCCGGTTACTTTTTGGTAACTATAATATAGTTTGTTTTTTATCAATCACTATAATTCAGCACCTGCAGGTGGAAGGGGGTGAGCTAATCTCTGGGGGAGGGTGGGGGGGGGGGGGGTGGTGGTGGAGCAAATGCCCCTCCGCCCTCCTGAAATAAATTGTCTACCAAGCATATGCAACTTGACCCTAACACTTTCTTTCACTTGTGCTGGCTTATTCATTTTGTGCACACGTTCACACTTACATATCCAATTCAATTATGCACATTAGTTATGTGCATTATTAAATTTGGCCATAGCTTTGGAATTGAATAAGTTATTTAGACAATTCAAACAGCATTTCTTTCCTTACAATGTCAGCTTCATTTTGATACCCCACATGAATTATTTGTATCAAAAAAAAGTTATGAAAATTATATAATGGTTATATTATTAGTTTAATTAGCACCTAAATTTCACTAAAGGACAAAATGGAGGCTGGTCTTGATCAAAAAATAAAGTTTAGGATGTGAAAATATTGCTTGCAAAATTGTATGCTTTTATCAGAAAGTGCACATAGAAAGTGCTAAGATGCTAGACTATAAATGCAATAATATTTCAAATGAATTAAAGTCACTAATGTTTTTGTTTTGTTTTTTTTTCATTCTAACAAAAATATCAACAATATAATGGACATGTACTGCTATCACTACGCTGTCAAAGTGTCCAAAGAATTACTAATAAAGTACGAATGTGATAAACATTGTAAGAATCCACAGAGTTATTGGACCAGCCAACTTCACTGCACCGGCGGTTGTGGTGGTGCTGTCACCACTAAAACCCATGCCTTCACATTCACTAACCAAAGGAACGCACATGACTCCCACAGTCTGTAGTTACCCACGACCTTAAACAGGAGTATACTCTCGAAGTTGTTTTCTCTCATTACAATGAAAGTATCTAGGAGTCTGAATTGTTAAAGATGCTTTGGTAGCAACAGCCTACGATAGACGAAAAACCTTGAAGGGCACTAGCACAGCCAGGGGGACAGATGTTGCTGCCATCAAAGCATGCTGATAGTGAAAAAAAAATTTCAGGCCTTCCAGAGTCTAAAGAATAAGCGCACCGATTACCCAGAAGCCCCTCTGTCCTCAAGCAGGCTGACTGTGTAAGGAGACCTGTATATTCATCCATGCAAGTGTCACGTAGGAAACCAGAAAATGATCCTCCACATTCCACGGTACACAAATCATCAAAAGTTGTCTCAGTAATGAAGCTAGAGTTAAACTCAGAAAAAACAAATGGTATAGCTCTTTGGCAAGCTCCAGTTCGAGAGGCAATGTGTGCATCAACTTGTTCTTGAGAACATATGCCATCTCCTGAACCTGTACCAGTGAAAGGATCACCAATACACAACTTGGGGCACTACACTCAGACCAGGGAATAATTGGAAATGATGCTCTCAAATAATGTGACATTTGCTTGACTAATCAGCCCTGCTTGAAGGTATCCTTGGAGAATGCCAGTGGTATTATATGTTCTGGTAACAGCACCTCTAACAGCTGCAAGTCCAGTTGCACACTCATTGCTGCACCCACTCTGAAAGGGGAAATCACTACATGGTGCAAACATATTTATCAAAGGAAGATCCACTCGACCAGGAATAGAATGCTGACAAAAGTTTCCTAAACTGCTGGTGTTCCTTGTAGGCAAGCAGAAGGAGGTCAGTGCAAATGCAAAGCCAGGGAAATTACACTGCAGAATCAAGTGCTCTATAAATACTTCACCACAGTCTGTACGACAAAATGTACTAAGAGCTCCATCCAGTTGTTGAGGCGTGCTTGAATCAGGGATGACGACAGTAAGTATTGAAGGACCGCAGTTACCTGGTTGATTCCCAGCAAAATTGCTGATGTCATTGAAGGAACAGGAACCAAACTGAGCCACAGTCAATGAACTGTAAGTGCAGTAATACTCAGAACTATGGGTACAACCATTTTCAAGCTAAATTAAAAGAGAGAGAAAAAGGTAGTCAGTGAAAGATTTCCTAGCAAAGTACACCAGCTTACCTTTGTGTGCTCTGAAACTTGAAGAAGCAATCACACTGTATTGGCTGACAATACCTACCTATTTTATATACTGAATAGATTTTTTAAGAAAAGTTTTGATTGGGTGGAGATTCAAGGAAAATCAAATGCATGAAGATTGAGTCTATTCATAAATAACTGGAACTTATGTGAGGGTGGTGGCAAGCCAATAGCGGTATCCCATCTTCCACAACAATGAATACAGTTTACCAGCTCACGCCTACATCCAGCCCCACCCCCATCTCTTCTCTGCAATGCACAGTAACTTCATGGTGTTTGATCTTGAGCTTTGTAATCAGCATTGATCTTTATGTTTTCTCTTTCCATGGCATGTGCTTGCATGATTAAAAAAAAAATGTTGGGATCATTCAGGTTGCCTCTGATGTGAGTCAGAGGGTGGGACATGTACTATAGAAATGATCCTAGTGAGTACAGTCTCCTATAAAAGTCATTGGATAGCATAAATGAAAAGTGGGGTAATAAAGATTCTTCACAGACAGATCGGGTAAAAGGTGGTTGTCCATAATATGCACCAGCTTCACAGACCTTGTCTTACAACAGGTAATTAAACACCTTGCTAGACTTCTTGGGCCATTTCTGGTACAGGGTATTCAATTGTTATAGTTACCTGTGGTAAGGAGCAAGGTTTGTGAAGTGGTGGTGAATAATTTCATTCCTCTTGCCAGTAAATGCTCGGTGGTCACCACGGTGGCACTAATCTGGCGGAGCTTACGTTTTACCAAATCAATAGGCAGGAGGATAATATGCACTAGACTACTATAGAAACGTGGTCTCGCATAGCCAGACTCTTTACCAAACCGCTACGCCAAGCGAGACTACTTAGCACAGCGGTCAATTCGTTTGGTGTTGTTGTTGTTTTTTGTATGATTGTCAGTTTCCCTAAAAATATTAAACATGTACAATGATAAGGTCACTTTAACATAGCTGTAATAATATACATTGTGTTTTCATTACTTCTTTGATTTACATATATATAAACATCAACATTAACTGTATTTCAAGCTCACCTCAATAAATAAGTGTACAGTACGGAATTACCATAAGGAATGTGAGAAACAACAACTAAAAGAAAAGCGTCGTCGTACTGCGAAGTTTCTAAGTACGCTCTCCGCTTTATAGGTAGCGACTGCGGGTACACGCATGCGGACGCTAACGAAGTTTTATTGACTGACGATTCATACCTTCCAAATCTTTGTTCTGGATTGCACAAACAAGTCTTGCACAAGGAATTGAAATAATAATGGGGTTTTAATGAAGGTTTTTGTTGTTACTCTTATTTGTTACTTACTTCCACCATGTATTTGAGGCCCTGATTGCCATTAACTCTCAATTTTACATCCCACATCTTATACTATAGATAACATTTGCTCAGAAAAGCATCTACATTGTGTTCCATTTGAAACAATCAATATTGAGTTTTCAATGGTGCTTCAAAACTGGTCATGTGGTGAGCGGTGACAATAAAACAAAATTATTCCAGTTACAATAAGCAAAAAAAATGTGACTTAGAACAATAAAGTAAATATCAAATCTTATCAAATTGCATTATAGATAATAGTAAGAGTTGACAAGGAGTCACCATCACCTCACCCTGAACAATATCTCCCTCTGCACACAACTTTTGAGTTCACCTCTTTGCAACAAGATGTGCATACATGCTCAGAAAATAGTTCTAAACATGGAAACATAAGCTGTTTTACATTATTATTATTATTATTATTATCATAATCATCATAGTTGTGTAAGGGAGTGTACGAATTCAAGACTAAAATATATAGGATTACCACCATTGGGTAAAAATGTTCAAGCCTAGCCTAGAAACAGATCTGGAAACAGATCTGAACGTGATATTTTTCTCAACTATCACATGCAAATCATGCAGTCCATAAGAATCCACTTCAGCATTCCACTAAAAGATAAGAATAGTCTAATACATTTTGATATCACTCCATCAGTCAGAAGCAAATAGCTAACACTTCACTGGGTGGGTAAAAACTACCAAAATAACTAAAGTAAACAGCAATGAAATCCCAGTTTTTGCTTAGTGTTTAAAACAGTTCATTCCTATCTCATTGTAAGCTCTGTTCCTTAGCTCATCAAGAATTATGTAAGTGAAATGATAACCTGGGCTGTATACAGGAAATGAATCCAGAAGGAGTAAAAACTTTCTTCAATATGTCAAGGAAGAGAAAGGGAGGCATAATAGAGAGACTCCTGGAACAATCAATGGATCCATGTTGCATAATCAAAGAGTTGTTTACTATAGGACAACCTTGGAGTAACAAAAAATATTTGGAATGGGTGGTTGTTGCACAGGACTGCTTAGCATCAAACTATCCTCCTATGAGAACAATAACTTACTGTTTTTACCAGAAGACAATTGTAACTAATTCAGATTACAACAATAATATGTAGACGAGCCATAGCTGTCTTCATAAGAGAATAAGCTAAACTAGCCAGAAACACTCACACGTGATTATGACGTGAAGCTAGGGGCCGTTGCCCATAAAAGCTGGCACCTACGCGAAGTTGAAAGCTTAGCGTTTTCTCAACGATTAGCCCGAAATAAAAAAATAAAAAAAGTAGCACAATAAAAGGTCTTAAATCTTCGTCCTGAGTAAGTTTATACCTAAATCAATTGTTAATTGTCAGTAATCTCCAAAATAAGAGCGTGACAGACAGACAGACAGTGGCATTTGAAATTATTGACTAAAATCTTTGTTTCTTTTGTTTAAAAAATACCTCTATAATGTCTTTTGTATTAATTAAACTCATTACTTGAATACATGAGTAGGTGTGGTTAAATGGGTGTGGTTATAATGGCTGCACCAATTCGATCTGGCTTCCTACTCCTCTGGACTCATAATATTAAGTGGCTAGAAGAGACTAAAGAGACAACTAGCTAGCTATTAGTTTATGCTGTAGGGAATCATGTTCTATAATGACTCTTAAAATGATGCAATGAGAGTACAACTTACATGAAGAAACAACCGATGGAAGTGGGGAGGGGCAGGAGGGCATTGTCCCCCTGATTATTGCTTGGGAGCATACACTGTGCAGATCAAGCATTGAATTGCATTGGGAGCTTAGATAATTATGAAGGAATTTTTTTTTTTATGAAATAGCTATAAGCAGCTATTTCTCATGAGAGTAAATTGGCTTGTGATACATGTGCCATGCCACTTTGAAGCACCTTCCATCACTCCTGCCTGGCACTAACCACACCTAGCTTTCTGCTAAATCTCTCAGCTGGGGGTAAATTTATGCAGGGAGACTATTCCATGGGTCAAACTTGAACTAGAAGTATATGTAGCCCATCATAGCTACCTAAGACTTCTGTCACTACAACATAGCTATTTGCCAAGTGCATAATATAATTACTAGGGGTGTAGGAAGATCATTTGAAATGGGGGGACCCCACGGCACTTGGAGCTAAACAACACCCATTAAAAAAGTATTTACTCCATTAAGTTTTAATCACCATAGCATCATCTGGTTGTCAAGTGATAGATGATTAAATCCAACTACTGATGCACTTTGACACAAATGGTGAGCTGGCTAGCCCAGGTATATGATTTTTATCCTTACGATAAAGTAAAGAAGAGAGAACTCAGAGCTATACCTCAGTAGATAGTTGTAAGGAACACTGCAAGAGCTTCCTAGTAATTTCTCTTCTCTAGTTTATTGAAAGCCCAAACTTAGTGTCTAGCACCACACTGAAGTTGTAGGAGCAAGTTGAAAAGGGGGTTGGGTGGGGGAAGGGGCTGAATTTAGCAGCATCCATAGTAGTATAACTCATGCTAGAACGTTGACAGCTGCATTTTAGATTTTTATTACTTGTCAACCGTATTCTAGAAAACGAATGTTAAGATTTTTTTTTTCTCTTTTGGAGCAAAGCTATCTGTTGTAGCTATGTAGCTTATAAAGAGATGAAACGTGGAGGGGCTGGAGGTCACCACAATTAAAAATAAATATGGGTTAGCTGCTCCTTGTGTCCAACTTTTGTGGAGAATTCTAAAAATGAATTTTTAACCCGATTCAAATTGAAATAAACAGTAAACATTTTTTTTCTAAACTACTGGCTACATTCATACTATATGAAATGTGAAAAAGTGGGGGAAAAGTCCCCCTCCCCCGCCCCCCAAACTGTAACAAATACGGGGGGGGGAGGGGGGGGACAGTTGCCTCCTGCCCCTTTTCTCCTACCTCTCCGAATTTAACAATGAATTCCAAGTGCACTTGCTATAATAACTAAAGTAGTTTATCAAAGATTCTTATGATCCACTAAGCAATAGATGTTGATGTGGTCAACACTCGTTACTTAACGGCACTAGAAAAGAATTGCAGTTTTAAAGTGGCTCTAACAGTTGACTATGATTGTTAGTTGATAAAGTGAACAACAATTCATGTGTATAGATTTGCCACAGAATAGCATCCTTCTTATCATTTCAATGTGCAAAAAGTCTTTACCGAATGGTTGACAACGTCATTGCTCAGTTCAATTATAGTTTTACAGGACCTACATGTGTATATCTAGGCACTCATGGTAAAGAAGAGGTTGCCCATGTACCAAACATATTGAAATCTCTCGCTAGTTCCAATAAAAAGTCACCCATGTACACAAATCTGTAAACATAAGAGGGGGCAAGAGACATGGGGGGCCCTGCCCCTCCTCCCCCCCCCCCCCCCTCCCCTCCCACCCAGTTCCTACACCAATGATTACTTTACATAAGTGTGTACAGACCATGTGTACTACATTGATTTACTATAGTGAAGTTTCAATAATGACCACGCGGCTACTCAGTTACTATACTAGCTAAATTCAGTATGAGGGATATGGAGCTGCTGGTGGTGGGTAAGGGTTGCCAGCACCAGGAGCAGCAGGTGGCGGGTAAGGGTTGCCAGCAACAGGAGCAGCAGGTGGCGGGTAAGGGTTGCCAGCAACAGGAACGGCAGGTGGCGGGTAAGGGTTGCCAGCAACAGGAGCAGCAGGTGGCGGGTAAGGGTTGCCAGCAACAGGAGCAGCAGGTGGCGGGTAAGGGTTGCCAGCAACAGGAGCAGCAGGTGGCGGGTAAGGGTTGCCAACAACAGGAGCAGCAGGTGGCGGGTAAGGGTTGCCAGCAACAGGAGCAGCAGGTGGCGGGTAAGGGTTGCCAGCAACAGGAGCAGCAGGTGGCGGGTAAGGGTTGCCAGCAGTCATCACAGGTAGGGGAGGTCCTGCAGTTGCTGTCGTCACTACTGGAGCAGCCAGAACCACTGCTGGAGTACCAGTGTTTCCAACGATGACCGGAGCACCAGGAATTGTCATGGTGACTGAGGCGTGGCCACTACCACATGAACTGGCAGGATTGATCACAGTGGTGTGGCAGGGAGAGAGGGAGTAGTGCACGTCTGGAGGGCCTCCACATGAAATACTGAGGTTAGAAGAGTCACATGGTGGAGGCGGAGCTTCAGCATAATGAGAGTGCTCGGCTGTCATTTCTTTTCTCTGAAATATAAAAGGTAAATATTTAGATAGAGAGAAGAAAGGTCTTAAGTTGCCTTCTTTATAGTAAGAATAAGAGGAAAATCTAGGCTGTCACTTGGTGCCTTTACTGCTTGTAGCTAAAGAGTGAATATTGGTGAACTCATACATTTGCTGAATAGTTCTAGCACAAACTAGATGTAGTCACTACTCCATCTTTGTCTGGGTAGTACACAATAATGGTAATATAAAGAGCGCAGAGTATTCCGGTGTAGCTTCAAGTAATTGAAATAGCTCAGATATTTATAGCACCATAGCTAGGTTTATAAGTTTTTTGCAACTGAGAGTGACAGGGATCACATGATCAAAATTTCTTCTAGCCAATTCTAGGATATCTAGTCACATGTGAGCAATCTGATTGGTCCCTTTTGTGAATCTAGTCAAGTAGAATCATGCTTTGTGGCAATTAGTATATGAGTAACCATGCGCTTGTTGCTACACTCTTGGCTTTACTGTCACAATTTTTTCTTCTGTTATAGCCTTTGCTATGTACAAAACAAAAAGATATTCTAAATGGGTTATGTTTATGGAATCCTTGGCCTCCAGTAGGTATGGCCGGATGCCATAGCTGAGGCCTCTGGTTCCTAAATGCAGCAGATTTACAATATTATAATCTACCTATCATGTATATCTCTCTCTATTACTACAGGCTGGTTAATTAAGTATTTTATGAAGAAAAATGTTCGCTGATGGTGCTTGTTTTAATAGTAGTAGTAGTAATAGTAATATAATAATAAATAAATAATAATAACAACAACAACAAAAGTTATGTTAATCTATTGGAATAGTAGCTTATGCATCATTAAAATTTGAATTATTCCATTTTAATTTTTACCATAAGTATACATAGGTATATCCAGTCTTAAGTCTAACTTGTTGCTTTTTAACAGTAAAAAGTATGTATAATGAATCCTTTACCTTACTCGATTGGAAGATTGTGTCTTTAATGTCTGACCCTATAAGGTTCAGTCACACAAGCATTGACATAGCCTCTACTAAACCTTACAGGAAGACTTCAATTCCTAACTCTCTCTCACCTGGACGCATTCCACACTGAAGTGAGATGCGGTGTTCTCTAATGTTGTATAAGCAGGCGAGCCCAGCTGGCCCGTGGGCAATACTCCAATGTGATAGCCTGGGGCTATGGCACACTCCAATCCCACCCACTTTGAAGACCCCTGTTCATTATTGACAGCATGTACCAGAAAGTCGCACTCTGGCCCTCCTGCAGTCTGATAAGGAAACAATGCAAAGAAGAAAGAAAAGGAGGGGAAAAAAACAAATAAAGAAAGAAATGATAAAACAAAAATGCAAAACAACAACACAACCAACAGTATATTGAGATTACTGCCAGGTGAGAGTTCTAGTTTACAAAACAACAACTGTTTTTGTGAAAATATTATTGAAAAGTTGTCACTCGCAGTTTCAATATTATTATCAGAATATTGACAACTGACTAAGACAAACTTACTTCTACAGTCAGACAGACAACTTGAAGTATTATTGTATGCATAGCTTATGCTTTTAACTAAACCGCAAAGCCACATAGATAGTTTTGAAGCATGTAAACATGTATGTGTGTGCATGTGTGTATATATGTGTGTATATTTGCCTAATGCCCCGGCCATTGGGTGGGCGGGGAGAAAAGATGGCCTGGTACCTACTGGCTATGCATGCATGTATTTTCCTCTAGAAATGGATATCCCATAAATCTTCCATGAGCAATTTTAGTATTTTTTGTACAAGCTTTTCATGTGTAACCTAATGGAGATCAATCACAACAAGAGACAGTGGCAGTACTGTGCCATTTTGATAAAGAGTTCTAATCAAAGTGAGGTGGAGACGATGGAAAGGAATTATTCGTTAGTATGTGGTAGCAAAAATCACCACGAAAGTTACATACAAATAGTGCATACATGGTCAGTGGGACTATCAGGCTGTCTTTTCTCCCTGCCCTCTTGGCAGCCCAGGTATGATGAATGTGTATGTGTTTTGTTTTGTTTTAAAGTCATGGAAATAGAAATATTAGAATGTCAAATTGAGCTAAAAATTATTGAGTGAGATATAAATGGTTTATAATTTGTGAAGATAACACACAAGTTACAACTTTGTTTGAAGAAGAGAATATTTTATGAAAATGCAACTTTCAGCAGTCTGTCAGTTCAGTTTATAAGAGGTAAAATTAGATATTCATATTAGCAATGAGGGTAGTGTGGATATTTCCATTTTTTCTTTGTGCACACACACATACACATGCTTATGTATGTGTTCTTGTTTTGAAAAACTTCATTATAATGAAGAAAAAAAATTAACCCTCTACTGTTGGTTGTGGTAAATAGTCATTCAAAGAACCAGCCTGGTCCTGGTACAGCTTTAAATTAGTAAAAAAAATTAAATTATAGCTGCACACAGGGTATCCATTTACACCAGTTGGGAGCAATACTAGAAGATCATTACTTTCATCTTTTCCAATTACTTCGTTGTGTTGTCAAAGAGATCACTGTCACCAATTTTGTTCAAGAGGATTTACCCAATCTAAATATTTAGATTGATTAGCTATCTAGATTTCATACAACCTTTCTGTCAAGTTTCTATTACCTGAAAACACTTGACAGGTGATTCTATTTACTCTGTAGTATTTTGGTCCTATGTAATGTTATATTATACTTAACTAGCAAGTACCCCACCACACAGTGGCACTTGATGATGCTATTATTCACACTGTCATCATCATTTCTCTTGACCTATAAGCTGCCACGGTGTCATTACTGACGACGCTTCTGACAACTCAAGATCAGTCAGCTTAGCTAATAAGTTATTCGAATGCACCTCCTCTGGTGGAAAATTAAGGTGGGTGGAATGAGGATTCCCTCACGATTTCTATGGCTTCTTTTAGTGTGGCGAATACACACCGTCACCATCATTACTGACACATAATCGTCTTATTATATAGATTATAATTATTTCCTGGAGTTCCTGATCACACACACACACATTCACACCCACACCCACACACATATTATAAAGTGTAGGGATGAAGTACAGTTAATTGGTTATATCAGCTAGCAGTATAGTACAGAATGTTTTTTGCTGTGTATAACAAGAGAACTATTTTAAAATAGTGCATCTAGGGAAATCGTTTTGGCGTTTTAGTTTTTTTGCCTTATATCCTGGCTAGACAATGTATTGAATGTGTGTTGTTTAAGACTATTGTTCATTGGTTTGACATGGGAATTAATCTATTTCCAATTGTATTACTAAAGTGGATTTATTGTGCTACTACAAAGAGAAATACTATTGAATAGATTTATTAGTTTCAATTTCACTACACCTCCCAAGAGAGACAGCTTAACGGTTGAAAAAATTTGAGATTATTCCTACTGGGTAGATTCTAAGCTTGCCTGCTTGCTGGGGAGCACAAAGTATACACATGGGTTTCAGACTTTTAATAAGTCCTAAGCAATCCTTATGCTTACCAAATTACACCAGCTACAGTATCTGCATGAGTGTCAGAATTAATTTTCATCAATAAATTATAAAAATAACATCAACTTGTAAATGAACTTGTGAGATAAATGTAATAGAAATGGTATGAAGGTTAAAATTATTCTAGAAACTGCTGTTAGCTATGTGTCCCACCCAGCCACATTATTTTTGTCAAAATTAATACCTAAGCCAGCATTTAGCTTATAGGCTTCAAGCCACTACCTATATTTAGTTACTAGCTATAATATTAGAAAGATGGCCTTAGCAAATTTATATTAGCTACCCAGCAATTATCTTTTCTTCTGTATTGTGTTTCCATTTTTCCATTTTTCTATTTGTTTCCCATATCTACCTTAAACTCCTCTCTCTCTATAATATATATTAGTGATGTGATTCACTCACGGATCCTGCAATGATGCCATTGTACAGTCCCAAATACAAGCGGTTAGCCACACATCTGAGTTTGATAGACTGTGGATGCACTGATCCTCCCGACATCACCTCAAACTGGCAAAACCGGTCATTCTTGTATTGCTTCTGATAGTTGCCACACATCAGCATGCCTCCAGCGGGCAACATCAGGCACTTGTCAGTTGTGGTAGAAATAAGACCCAGGATATTTCCCTCGTGGAAATTATGCTGTAAAGTTTGTACGAATGCATAGAGATGCACAATCGACACATTATATATTTTGTTAGTGCGAGTGTTTGATCTATTAATTTACTTTTGGATTAGTCACAAAATTTTTCACTTCCTTCACTGCAGAGTTGGCCTTGTCCAATGCAGATTTGCCAAAGCTGCTCAGTCCACTCTAAAGATATAAAAATATAATGATTAAATCAACCCCCTATTAATTTATTGATCTAGTGGAGCATACTTCAACATACCATGAAACCTCCTTTCTTCTTGTTCTAAATAAAGCATTTTTTTTTAATTATAAGTTAAGGATAAGAGTTTCAATGAAGCTATTTGAATACCTTTGACATGTTGCAGGAAGTGTAATGGCCTTGGAAAGTGCAGGAATAAGAATTCAGGCCGAGTTTATATAGCTTTGGTTTGCTGTTTTAGTTTCACAATGGGACTATTAATATGTTTGTTTTATTACTTTTTAAAGCAAATTATCTAGTGGCATAGAGAGGATGGCTAACAGTGGCCAATACTGGCTCCAGTCCCAAGTGAAAGCCACCAAGTCTTCAATTACTTGTGTTTGCAGACAGGTAATAAGATGAGTTGTGACTGATTTTCAATGCTGATAGAAACTGAGAGGTTTCACTAACAGGACAACTGCAGATCAAAGTAAGATTAGAATTTGCACTTGCATGGGGTGGCTGTCTGATTCCTAACTTGTCCATAATAATATAAAGATTAAAGATTAGTACTATGTAATATAGTGTCCAGTAGCAATTTTTTTAGTCTAATAGTGTCGTACACAAAGCAGGGTGGTGCATGAAAAATGTTTATCTGCAATATTTTGGTATAGATTTGCAGGAAGTTATAGGATAAGCATTAATTCCTGAAACTCGTTCCCTTCCTTGTTTATCTGTCCTTTTCGTATTCCAAGTTTATAATCACCTTATTACTCGTTTCCCAGGCCTATACAAGAATAGACACAGTAAAATAGAAGAACATCTTACCTCAATGGTCATGAGATTCCATTGTAGCCCTATTCTCATGATACAAATATTCCACCTGTCCCATTATTTACTAGTCTTGATGAGGAGAGTAGTAGTACTGGTCCTGTAAGGTGAATTCTACTGGTCCTGTAAGGTGAGTAGTACTGGTCCTGTAAGGTGAGTAGTACTGGTCCTGTAAGGTGAATTCTACTGGTCCTGTAAGGTGTACTGATCCTGTAAGGTGAGTAGTACTGGTCCTGTAAGGTGAATTCTACTGGTCCTGTAAGGTGTACTGATCCTGTAAGGTGAGTAGTACTGGTCCTGTAAGGTGAATTCTACTGGTCCTGTAAGGTGTACTGATCCTGTAAGGTGGTACACTGTAACCCAAGCACCATCAAACTCTTTACCATTGGGTGTGAGTTTTTTTGCAAATGTCAATAAACTACCTCCTTTAGCTAGCCCTTTACTGTAAACCAAAAGATGTGTAGTTTACACCAAAGTTAAGTGTGAATCACTTGCAACAATAGTCGCATTAAAATATGGTGTGAAGTGCATACCTCATCATTTTGGTGTGAAGTACACACTAAATGCAGTGTGAATACACCAAATTCAGTACAAGTTCACACCCTAAAATATGATACTTTCATCATTACTGCCGAATTATTAAGTTCAATTAATTCTAAGATTATAATTTTATATATCAAAATTATTTTTCAATAATTAGATTGGTGAATGTTTTACAACACATTTATAATGTAGATTACAATAGCGTTGGTTTTTGCCTGCACATGAATATTATTAATGTTTGGTAAAGGGTCCATGCTATTCCCTTGAGTGTGAATTTCATGTTAAGTGTGCATTCACACTAGGCGGAAAGTGTGAAGGACACGCTATGCATTGATGGTGGGCATTCAAACCACCAGTTTGGTGTGAATTTGGTGGGTTTTCATGCTATAATTTTTACAGTATTGCATTTAGAAGTAATTATTGTTACCCAGTGTAGTCTGACTTCAATGAAGAATGTCTACGATGATGACACATTTCACTTATATTTCAACACAATTCTACTCAATCGTGTTAATCACTTTCAATATGCATACTATACTTGAAGTCATGACCCAGGTGTTATGGTAGACGATATTTTGCTACATTGCTGATTACTATAACAGCATCACTATGTTATTCTTCAACAACAACCTTGGTTCATTCTGCTTCACTTCTCCATCCTCAATCTCCTTATAGCCAGCTCAGAAACACCCAGAAATCTCCTTCATGTTATCTCTGTTCTTTTACTTGATGAAATGTTTCAGTGACTCACTCTCTGTACAGCTGTGCAAATAGCTATTGTACATTGAAGGCCCATCATATTTTCTTATAAGGCTATGAAAAGACAGCATGACTTTGCCAAGACAGGATTAAGTAGCTGGGTAATAAGATTGAAGTCAAAGTGGCCCATCTCCACTGATGAC
>WLWI01002729.1_pt1 | contig 15265 bp, 22 predicted proteins | sample 6701501 | NCBI WGS metagenome assembly WLWI01 (sample SAMN12718690, study PRJNA515312) | sponge metagenome | isolation source: marine sponge | host: Mycale hentscheli | place: New Zealand: South Island, Marlborough, Capsize Point | collected 2014-11-01
CATATCACTTGCAGATGCTCCGAGTATTGCTTGAAGACCACTGAGCTCCTTACTGAATCCAGTAAAAGTTCCAAGAAAGTTTTTGAAGATGCTTGTGATCATTCTAATACCACCGAAGGCCAGGCCAAGTTTGGCGAATCCTCCTTGTAGTTTACCCAATGCACTGGTATAGTTTCCAACATTTCTAAAGTTGTCACCGACAGATTTATCTATTTTCTTTAGTGCCTTGTCTCCTTTTTGTGCTGATGCAGTTACTTTCTTATATTGGTTGCTTAGATCTCTGTATGCCTTTGTGTTTTTCTTTCCAGATTGTTCGAGTAGTAATAATTCAGCACCCAGTTTCTTGGATTCGTTCTTGAGATCTCTTGTGTTCTTAACCAGTTTTTTATATGCATCAGATTCATCCTTTGCAGTTTTTATGGCCTTCTGGTTTATCTTTTGAAGTCTCTCCTTCTCTTGTCTCTGTTGCTTATCGTTTCGCATCTGTTGAGACTGAGTCTTGAGTTTCTGTTGTTCTATCTTTTCAAGTTCTTGGAGTGCTTTTGACTCCTTGATCATTGCATCCTTCTTGAGTTTGTCAATCTGGATCGATTCTTTTTTAAGTTTGTTTGCCTTTGAGGTGACATCAACAACGTTCTTAATGGCCTTTGCAGAGTCAAACTTTGCTCCACCAATAGAATTTTTCAATGCATTCGCAGTTTCCATGACCTCCTTCTGAAGATCGTTCATCATGGTTATGGTTTTCTGAGCAGAGTCTCGTATACCTATAAAGATATCCTCCTTATCAAATATGTCCGAACTACTTATTTTTTTCGCCATTGCTTTGTTGTTTGTTTTGTTTCTCAAATTCACTCAAGAGATTAAAGTATTCTTGAGTGGTAATGCTTTTTGTATTCAGCCAGTGACCGATCCATTTACTGAGGTGAATCAAGGTCTGATTTATAGTCATTCCAGATCCTTTGTTTGAGAGCATTGTTTCAAGTTTAGTCTCTTGAATCTCTGCCTCTGTCAACTTTATTCTGTTCCCAGTGATACAGAAGTCGAGCTCTGCGTTTGCTTTTTTTATCATGGTATTCAACATCTTTTCATACATCTTATTGAGTCCATGTTTGTTGATGTAATCATCGTATATGATGTCCCAGACTTTGTGATCAACGTCTTCTGATCCAGCCTGGCTATCTATTCGGCAATAGGTGAGTTCACCTTCTGAACATTTGATCCAGTTGTGTAATGGTAGCACCTCGATACTCATGTAGTACCCCTCAAATTTGGAGGAGTCTTCTGACTTCGATTGCATAGAGTCTGAGGACTTCTCTTGAGAGTTTGTCCATCGACTCCGTAGTGAGTCCCATAATTCCTTCACCGTACTTGTAGAATAGATTTTCTGTGTCTCCATCTTGATCTGTTTTGATTGGATTGGCATTGATTTCAAAGTATGTCGGAAAGACATCGATATAAAAAGAATCAAAGAAGTCTCCAGTATCTTTGAGAGTGTAATGTGTTCCAGCCACTTTCTCTGGATTGAGTGCCTCAGTGAATTCTGAGTATTCTCCGATTTCATTTCCATTCTCGTCAATACCTTGTTCAAATAGTTGGTCTTGTCTTACAAGATCCAGAATAAATGTCTTCAATGATGGTCTTCTGAATACAGATACCCAGATCACTTTGTTGTATAAAGCCAGGTTGACTAAATTCAATTTTTGTCCGAGTGCAGTCTGCATGATATCAAATCCCATGTCAATCCTTTTGTTGATATAGGAGTGGCCGAAACCACTCCCTATCAATTAACCATTAAACAATATTACGATGCAGTGAAAGTCACTTCACCATCATACCCATCTTTAGAGATTGAAAGTGTGTAACTCTCAGCACTAACAAATGCAAATGCAATAGTATAGTTACCCTCAAGTGGAAGGTTCTCAGTTGCTGATCCTATTGTCTCAGAAGTTGAAGTCGTATTGTTGTACAATTCAAAGTCAGATGCAACAAGTCCCTTCAATTTGATTGGATTGTATGCAGTACCATAATCAAACTCAGCATTGAAAGTCACTGATGTGTTTGCCACTTGAGTCAAGTCTGCAAAGTTTACATCAATTAATCCTTCAAGATCGTTGAAGTTGATACCAGCCTCTTCTGGTGTGATCATGTACATTGTACCCTCATCGAATAAACGATAGAAGTCAAATCCGACCATGATCTTGCTGATTGTTGAATCAGTCGCAAACATATACTTAGGATCAAACGATGGATTGTCCACTGCGATAGGATACAATTTGTCTCCCACTTTAGATCCGACTAAGTTACCATTTACATCAATGATGTAAACTCCAAACTCAACACAACGATTGTTCTGTAGTTTGCTCAATAATGTAGGCGATGAATCATCTGCCCATAACTCTCCAGAGAAAGAACGTACTCCTTGACGAAGGAATGCTTTTCTTCCAGAGTTTGCTTCCTCAAATTGAGAGTCTGCTTTTGGTAGTTCGACATTTTCGAACTGAGGTAATGGAAACCATCTTTGGCTTTCATCACTTTGGTTGACCAATGTTGACCATGTTGGAACCGCTACAGATAAATCGATAGCATTATCTACTCCAGCATTAGACTTCAAAGGAACCATTATCAATGTGCTTGTTACCGATTGAATCGGCACACATGCTGGGACTCCAGTGTTGGATAATCCCATATCACAATTACATCCTAATGACATATTCTTAAAGTGTTGTGAATTGTATTTAACATTTACAATTCTGTTTATATTTTACTAAGTTGACTCTGAGCTCGACTCCCGATAGATTTGCATCAAGAATGTTCTCAAACATTCCACGATCTGTCTCCACACCGAATCTGCTGAACGTGATCAATTCATACTCTTCTATAGTTTGAAAACTGCGATCATATCTCACGCTTTCCATGAAGGCCTTTGCAAGTCTCTCCATAGGATAGACTACATTGTCTCTGTGGTCTGCGGTGTAATAGTTTCGTATGTCAGTCTCATCCAGAAAGAACATTCTGATCTCACTCTCAAAGTCAATTGCACTCTCTCTCCCTCTCTTGGTCATTCGTATCATTTCCAAAAGCCAGGCAAGTGGTGTCTTCTCGGACATTTTATTTGTAGAGATTGTCCATTCTCTATTAGTGGCCATCTTAGTTCCAGAGATGTAAAATGGTGCTGGTATGTATATCGTACCATCAAGTGGAGGATTACTCACCAGTAATGGTTCTACGTTTATATACTCATCTGGCACGACCTCTGTGATCGTGTAAACATTGTCAGACTCATCTGTGACCTTCTTACCCACTCTGATCCACTTAGTGTCACAGATATAGGTTCGACCATCTACAGAGTTGTATTCACCCTCGACAGAATTATCTATCTGAGAGACTAGTGTTCTGACTACGTTTGTGATCTCTGTTGTCATATCCAGTAAGCCGTTAGTTTTTCAGTTCCATTCCATTTACTAAAATCTCCCACTCCGACATATGTCAAAGTGATAGATGCATCACTATTGCCTCCCTCGATCTGTAAAACATCACCGATCTGATAATCTGCACCAGCAGACTTAATAGTCAAATGTGTGATATGTCCGTTACCAGATGAAGTGACCAAAGTGGCCACTCCTCCAGTTCCCGATCCACCTATCAAGTTGGCATCACCATCAACGTATCCAGTACCATCAATCAACGTATACGATACAATCTGGCCCAATGAAGGACTCTGATTTATGTATATGTACTCTTGTATAGCCTGGTATGTTTTTATGGCTTCATTATATCGTTCCCACATTAGTGAATGAGGAGTATCAACTACAATGCTATTTTCAGACCTCTGTTTCACACCTCCATAGGGAGTCTGTTGATTCAGAAGATCTCTCGCATATTCCCAGTATATGAATCCTTTTAACATCTCAAGTATACCTTCACTCTCAAGTATGCGATTCAGACCATGTCCGAATGTCACACCAGTACCATAGAATGGTGTGAGAGTGTTTAGATCCATATTAAATGGATTGAATATCTTGAGAAAGTTTGGACTCTGTGGAACGTTGCTCGAAAGATCAGCAATGAAATCATCGTACAATTCTGCACCAAGTAGATGCACAAGATACTTCTCTTCGTACTTTACGATGTATGAAGTGATCTTGTTTGTGTCGTACATTCCAGTGGAAAGTTCGTACTTGTTTATGAAGTCATCTGTTGTCAATAGCATCTTTTACTTTTTTAGTTGTCCCCATCCTCTTTTGAGGAATCCTTTAATCACTGATCCAGTCAGTTTCCAGATTGCACCTTTTGGAAGTTTACGATTGTTCCCATTGCCTTCAAAGATGTAGAGCTCGTCATCATTGATCTCAACTTCTAGTGTGACCTTTCCATCTTTACTCTTTGAGTATTTACCATCAACGTGCTTTCCATCCCATTCGATGTCAAGGTTGCCTTCTTGGTCTCTGTCGATGCTTATGTCCACTCTCTTAGTGTCGATATCAATGTCAAGTTCTTTCTTCTTTCTTGACTTCTTTTCTTCTTTACGTTCTGACCTGGCTTCTTTGCGATCAGATCGCTTGTCCTTCCTGGCCTCTTGTCTTTCAGATTTGGTTGTTCTCGTTTTCTTTTCCATTTTGTGCCTCCTTTAATTTATTATGGCTTCAAGATTGATGCAACATCAGTGCTGATCACACCATATACAAATGCTGGTTTATCATTGTTTTTCACATACTGAACTAATCTCGCCTCTGCTAAGATTGTAACCATGTTCTTCGTGAAGTCATCTTGATCTAAACCTACAGACATTGCAATGTTGTTTCTGAATCTTACATTTACTTTTGAGAAATCACCTACAAGATAATTATCAGCCGACATATAAGTCGAAGAGATTACTCTCATTCCAGCAATGATCATCTCACCATCTCCAGATTGAACTGGTAAAAACATCGGGTAAGTATACTGACCACTTGAATCTTTAGTCAATTGCAGTTTAGCAATATCCTCTGGATTCAAAACAATGTGTGTCGGTGTAAAGTTAGCACCTTCAATCTGTGCCTTAACTACTCTCATCAAGTCTGTGATGTTTGCATCTTGGATCGCAAGTGCAAATGTACCAGCGCCAAATGTAGGAAGTCCCATTGATGCATCAAGTAAACCTTTGATCTGGTTACCAGCACCAGTTCCAGTCAACAATGCTTGTTCGATTCCAGTTCTCACTTGCTCCATTAGATCATTGTCGATCTCAGCACGAATGAAAGAAAGGTCTTCTAGCATCTCTTTTGATACCTTCACATAAGATGCGATTTTCTTAACCTCTTCAGAGATCTCAGACCATTCTGGCTCACCTTCAGTTTTTGCACCACCTTCAGCAGTCCATCCAGTTCCAGATGTTGCAGTTTGTTGTACATAAGTGACGAACTTTCCAGAAGTTGCTCCAGAGTTTACGTTCTCAAGTATTCCGTATCTGTTACGAACTACTCTGTCAACTTGACTATCAAAATCAGTCAATGCGTAGTCACCAGTGTAATCGTTTGTGATCGTTGTTGTTTTCACATCAAGATTGATCTTTCCACCTTTCTCAACTGCACCTTTAATTGCTTCGATATTGTCAGCATACGTCTTCATTAAAGACTGAGATACTGATAACTTCTCCACTGATGGAGTGATTGCCTTCTCAGACATTGCTTCAATTCGACCTTCGAATTTTGCGATTGCTTTCTCGATCTCTTGAGATTTTTCCTCAAGACCTTTAAGTGAATCGAGCTCACTTTTTAGACCAGCGACATCCTCTTGTGTAGGGACATTCTGCATCTTTTCTGTGAATAGGCCATCCAATTTTGAAATGACTTCTTCAGTTGTTAGATTTGTGTTTTCCACGTTTTCTAAGTTTTAAAATTAATAATTCAATTTATTGATCATCTAATTGATCAAGTTTTCTTTCACAATAGTTTAGCATTGCATCACCTCCCCAGAGTAGATATGAGATAGTCCCACACGCTTTCTCATCAGATGGTTTGTAATATGTCCTGGCTCTTGATAAAAAGGAGTAAGTCCTCTTAATCACATCCAAACTCAAACTCGCACCACTACTTATTTGGTTTCCTCTCAACTTTCCAGTTTGGGTTGCGCACTTATTACCGACTTCCTCATTTAACCTAATGCCTCTTTTTGCATTGTCTTTGGCCTTCTTTGGATAATCAGAATAAGTCTCTTCTTTTTGTGTCAGTCCACTGATCACGTTGTCCCACTTAAACTCATGTATTATGACTGGCTCACTTGGAATAGAGTGGATGATCTCCGACTCTTGTCCAGCAAGTAGTACCAATTGACTTGTCAAGTGTTTAACTTTCATTTCAATTCCATGAAGTCTCTCATCAGTTCCTTTCCCATTGGATAGGGCCTTGATGCAGACGTTCAATTCTTTTGTGAGTTTCTCTATGTAGTCTGTCTTTTGTTCTCCTTTGACATCGACTACTGGAGTGAACTCATTAGATCCGAAGGTCACCGCTGATCCTTCGAATAGTTTTATTTCGCTTATCTCATAGAATCCACCAGACTCAAGGTTCTTGTCTTCTATGTATTTTGCTTTGTCTTTTATATATTGGAAACCTATGGAATGCTCCTTGATGATTCCATCCTCATAGTCTCTGTAAGCATCTTCACCATCTGTAGATCGACCAAGTTGACCGACTGCAAACAATCCGAATGCATCCTCTTCAAGTTTCAAGAACTTTCCGATCTGTTTCTCCCAGTCATGATGTCTCAAGAAAGCAATCTTTCGATTCGATGTTGTCTCTGGCCCACGTTCTTTGATTGACTTACTGAATGCACCCTTCTTGATTATATCGTAGTCTGAGTCCATTGTGTCGAACTTTGAAAGATAGATTGAGACCTCTCTCTTCTGAGTGTCTATATCCTTGAGCTCGAATGCTCCTTTCTGATTGTATAAATTGTTTCTTAGATTCATATCTCTTCTGGTATTGGTTCAGACCATTCAGCACTACTCATTAATGTTAGGGCCTGGCTATGTGTCAAAGTTTGTACTGGAACTACAGATCCATCAGCAATGAATGTAGGTTCATTATTGTACTTGATAACAAACTGAGATTGATCCAGAGACTTTCGGATTGTATCTTGATCTGTTTCACCTACTTGATTGAAGTCAATGTTTACTAAATCTGCAATGTTTATTATTGCGTATGTGTCTGCTATTCTTGTACTCATTTTTTTATTTGTTTTTATGTTGGCACATCTGTGCTAAAAGTTGTAAAGTTTGTCATTGTTCCATCATTGCCACCACTACCATTGTCAGTCAAAGTTGGACTTGTGTCTCCATCACCGCATCTCCACCACGATAAAGGACTTAATGAAGAAATATCATTGGGTACACCACCGTTGTATATGCTTGTAACATCACTTGCAGAAAGTTCTGTATTGAATAGTGATACCTCATCTATATTGCCCGTGAAATACCTTCCAAGACCTTTCAATCTACCTATATTTATACTACCGTTACCATACGCTAAAGAAGTAGGTAGACTTGGAACATTTAAACCTTGAGCAATTCCATTTACATAAATGTTAGGAGTACCCGAATTAAATGTTATTACTATATGATTCCAAACATTCTCTGAAAAAACATAATTTTGAGTTGTAATTATTCCTACCGTTCCACCTAATTTTCTAATGTAAAAAGTTAATTTTGTAGCACTACCGCTTACCGTTCCAGTTTCTAGAGAAAAATTACCCGCAGAATTATAATTCCAATCTCCAATAAAATCCTCAGTACTTGTCGCAGTTGGTTGTTTTGCCCACAACGAAACTGAAAACTCAGATAAATTTTGAAGATAAGAAGCGCTTCCACAATTTACATAATCATCAACACCATCTAATGCTATTGACCTTGTTGAAAATGGTATTGTTGGTACGTCTGTTGAGAATGTACTGAAGTTTGTCATTGTTCCGTTATTACCTCCGCTTCCATTGTCTGTTAAGGTTGGTGCAGTATCACCATCTCCGCATCTCCACCAAGATAATGGGTTTGTTGAAGAGATGTCAAAAGGCACTCCGCTACCATCCCAAACGTCTCCAATATTTATAACTGAATCCCATACTGCAATTTCGTCAAGTGTTCCTTCAAGCCTTAAAGCACTTCCTCCACTTGTTGCGCCAATAGTTGCCTCTACTGATGACACGCTTCTAATTCCAGTGTTTAATGCAGTTGCAGTAAAAGGCGTTCCACCATCAATATATAACTTCACTCCATCTGCATTACTTGTACCATCATAGGTTGCAAGTATATGATGCCATTGGTTGTCGTTAGGCGTTAAACCACTACTTGTAACTAATGTTGCTCCTCCGTTTGTGTTCCATACTACCCATTGCCAATTGTTTCGTGTTCCACCTCTCCAATTTAACGCCCAATTTCTATTTGTACCACTTGTAGCATCTTCGCATATTATTTCTTGAAAATTAGAACCTCCGCCACCAGTGTTAGTTGTTGGTATTTTTACCCAAGCAGAAATACTTATTGCGGTTGTTATGCCTAAACTTGTTGTGCCTATATTTACAAAGTCATCAACACCATCTAATAGTATGCTCTGTGAGTTTACAAAAGGTGGTGGTGTAGGTGTGCCACCATCCAATGCACCTTGATTAATGCGTAGTTGACTATATGATGTTAGTGAATAGAACGACATATTTTATTTTAAGATTGCGACAACAGATCCAGATGCTAATGTCACACCACTAAATGATTGACCTCTCAATGGTGCAATGATTACACCAGCCTTGATCACTCCGTTACTGGCTAGGTAAGTTGAACGTGCATCTACTCCGTTTACTTTAATTGAGTTAAATTCAGTATCCTCAGCGACATAAATCGCATCTATAGTGTTAGTATATTCTACCGTATTGTTTACGACAAAGGTTCCACTTTGTAAAGCCAGTTCTTCTATGGCCACTAATTGTGATGAACTTCCCATATTGTTTTTATTTATTTAATTGTTTTCATTTTATATTGGTACGTCTGTTACGAAATTACTTGCAGACATATTCTGCATGGTTGCATCATTCGATCCAGCATTGTCACTTATAGTCGGATAGACATCAGAGTCTCCCATGCGATACCATAACAAAGGAGATAATGAACTAATATCATTAGGCATTCCACTATTATAAACTGCATTAAGATTCAAACTTTGATCACTATCCCAGAAGGCCACTTCATCCACATTCCCATCATAAAAACTTGTACCTACACCACCGATCTGAGTTAGTCTGTGATTGCCAGATGCAATTTGTGATGTGCTAAAAGTTGCACCATTTAAGTACAAAGTCAAATTGTTTCCAGATCCTCTTACAATGAATAAGTGATTCCAGGCTCCAGTGTTAATGTTGTTACCTAAAATCTCCACAAATGTATAGGTACTAAAATTAATTCTAATTCTTATTTGGTTTCCACTTCTTAACCAGACATAATCACTATTCGTTGATCGACCTACTAAGAAACTAGCACCCAAATTGATTGGTTTAAACCAGAAGGATGTTGTGAATGAACTCGTGAGATCAACTTGTGTGAAATCAATTTGTTCATCAATTCCATCGAATGACGTTGACAAAGTATTGAATGGAGGTGTAACGCCACCATTTGTCAATAGGTTACTCTTGACTCTAAACAATCTGTTTATGTTGCTAGTCTTCAAGGCCATAATTACTCTTGGTTGTTTAAGTCTGTTAATATTCTGATCTCTTCCTCTGTGAGCTCGACTCCAAGTCCAGCAATTTTCTCCAGAGTTTCTGCCTTTGTTTTTTGTACGTCTGCCCTCTCTCCTTCATCTTCTTGCAGTGCTGGTAGATGACTGAAGTCTGCCTTCAGATAGTATTCATCTGAGAGTCCCCATTGCTTCATCATTGAGTCGTACATTGACTGAGTCTCTGGAATGATTGTATCTGTATAGACAAGTCTGATCGAGTCTCTCACGTTGGTGAATGTAGTACCACGTTCAGAACTGAATAGGTTTGCATTGAGTCCGTATGTATCGATGATTGCCATCTTATCTGCCGTTAGTTCCTCGAATAGCATGAGGTCTCTGGTAGGATAGGACATCGGCTTCCAGTCGACATTGCTCTCTGTGATGATCAACTCATCTTTAGATCTCTTAAACCAATCTTGTTGGATCTGTCTTTTCTCTTCTGGAGTCATTGGAATGGCCCCTCCCATATCGTTCTGGCTTGTGGTCAGTATACCTATCGAACCAATGTTTTCAAGTAATACATTACGCTTGTGATATTGGGCCTTGATATTTGATAGTGGATACTTCAATGAGTCGATCCTAGAGATTGGTTTCACCAAGTTCATACCATCATCAGTGGTCAAGTAGATCATGTCTGTCCAGTCAATGATCTCTTTTGAATCATCATCGTACTCAAAACAGAAACGAGTGACCATGTCTTCTGAGTCCATTGCTTGAAGTTTCTTTCCAGAGAGTTGTATCTCTATCTTGTTTGCTGGTAGTGGAACCATCAGATTGCGAATGTCAAATGATCTCTTTGGACAATAGGCGAATGCATTGGAGTATAGTGCATCTTGTACTGATAGTGAGTATACAACATCAGACCATGATTGCATGGCGTTAGGATCTTTGAATAGATCCATTAGCCAGTGACTCTCGACCTTGTCTCCATTCATATCGTATAGACATGGATGATTAGAGGACATCATTGATGCTCTCTTGTCGATCACTGATCTGAGCTCTGGTATCTCAATGAAGAGTCTCCATGCGTTGTTTGTGTCCACCCATACGGCTTCCTTCTTACCCCAGATCTGATTTGCTATCGGTAACCTTCCAGATACTTGGTTGATAAATCTACCGAGTTGATTGTTCTGATTCGTTCCGAAAAAGTTGCTTAAAAAATTATTGGCCATTATGTAAGATTACTTTCTCATGCTACAAAGATACTGATTATTTTCTAAACATTTTGAGTGGTGAGATTCTAACCATTTAGATCACAGAAAAAAAAATATAAAATAATTGGAATTAAATTAGGTTATAATAAAATAAAGTTATTATATTTGTGGTGTAACCAACAACGAAAAAAAACACATATTATGACAAAAGCAGAATTAATATCAGTAGCAAAAGAAGAGATCCTAAGAACTAACAATCTTTGTGGTGAATATCTTAACGATTTTTTGAGTAAGTATACACTTGCAAATATCACATCGGCAACGTTTGAGAATTTAGATGCAATACAAATGTTCGCAAAGTATCAACTTGCAGATGAAGGATTGATCGAGTATAATCACAATCTAAACCTATATGTTTGGAAGTAACAGAACTAAAACACTAACAACTTTTTTTGTTGTGTGAGGGAGGCGAGAGTCTCCCTTTTTTTGTGGCCTATCGTGAGAGTTTCTTGAACATTGATTGAGTGAATATGCTCAGACCAGCCAGACAATCTGGAGCATCGTCATTCTTGTTCTTACCATCCTTCGAATAGGATAGCACAGACTCGATGAATAGGTTGCAGTCTCTTGTGTCTCTTCTTAGATATGTGATCTTGTTCTGTAGCCAGGCTGACTGCATGATGATCCTTGTGTCTTTATTTGTGGTGTTTTGGACTTGAAGGATCTTCGAGCTCGTGATCCTCTGGAGATGTCTGGAGAACATTGCTCCCATCGAGTTTGATTCTACTCGACAATATGAGACCTTGTACTTCTCAAGCATACCAGCACACAATGGTATTGTGATGTCTGTGTTCTCTCGGTTGTATATGTAGTCCACAAGATAGAACTGATCACCCACCACTGAGATGATTGCCATTGCAGTGTAATCCTTTCCTTGATCTGCGACATCTATGTATGCGATTGATCCATCTACTCCTTTGGCTTGTGAGATTTCGTTGTACTCCTCTGGATCGATATATCTCATGTCAGAGAATAATCGACCACCGACATCCACTGGTTCTTGCATATACTCAGCACTCCAGATCTCTGGTGCAGTGTGTTTCTTTTTGGCCTGGTACTCCTCTGATGTCATGACCTCATCACAGAAGGATTCTCCTTTGTCATTGAGTGCTGGTATCACTATGGTCTGATCATAGATACCTTGCTCAGTGTTCTGGCCTATTACATCCTTGAGACTCCATCTTGTGCCTATGTCTATTCGTGAACATCCAGACTCGAATCTTGAGTCGTGTGTGGCTTGTTTCCATTGAATGATTCTCTCGTTTGTAGTGTCTGACATTGCATCCTCTATACCTCGATACAAGTCATCTGTGATGCCCAGAGTAGTACCGAATCCGATTATTGTACCACCGACTCCAGCACCAAAGTATCCGACTTGTTTTGATTGCTGAAGATTCCATCCTTGTAGATTCTTTTTGTCATCTGATAGTCTTATGTCTGGGAATATCTCTTGAAACTTCTCACTCTTTATGATGGCCCTAACGTCATAGGAGAACTTCAGATACAATGTCGCAGTGCAAGTATTTCTCATGACTGATGTCGTTGGATTCCTTCCGAGTCTCCATGCGCAGAACAATGATGTGATATAAGACTTACCAGCACGAGGAGGCATTGATACAGACAAGGACTTGATCGATCCTTGCTCGACCTTCTGGAATGCTATAGCAACATCCTTAAGGAAGGGCCTGGTAGAAAAGAATTCGTGATCCATCTGATGACAGAAGATCCAGAACTTTCGTCTACTCAGTTCCAGTATTATCTGTCTCTTGTTGATCGTCTTGTTCTTCATCTTTCATCATATCAAGTAGTTGCTCATCAGTAAACTCTCTGAGGTCTTCCACCTTGTGCTTCTGTTTTGTTTCCATAAATGATGTAGACATTGCTCGTCTCTCATCATCACTTGAGATCAACTTCATCAATGCAATCTGTAAAGGAGGCGAGTCTGACTTAAACCATTTGTTTCTCATTGCTACCTTGAGCTCGACTCTATTCTTTACTAAGGAGTCTTTTATGGCGTCTACCTTATCCAATTGATGATTATAGAATGTAGCCCTAGAACATGGGAGATACGTTGATATATCGTCTATAAAGACCAGTTTATGCTTCTCTATTGCTTCAAGGCTTTGTCGGAGTAGTTCTTTAGTGTCGTATGCTTTACTCATCTTGTGTGTTTTTGTAGATTTTTGTGACTTCTTGTCTTACATTTAACCAGTATTCCATTGTCAATTGATCACCATATCTGCCTCTGGTTGTGTCAATACATTCTTGAATCACAATCAAGACACATTGTTTTATATCATTGGAGCAATCTATCCAATCAAATTGGTCAATTAATTCGTTTGCCTTTTCTTCTGGTGTCATCTTCTTTGTTTTATGATCCACAAGCCAGGCACTCATCATCTTGATCAAGTTCTGGGTTGTTCTTTATCTCTGGGTTCAGTATTACTTTGAGGTCATAGATCTCTTGGTGAGTTTTCATGTCTTTGAACATTTCTCCAGTGAGTTTGGATCGTAGTCTTTTTATTTCTTGTTTAATGTCTTTCTCAGTCATTCAGTTTCAGTCTTTTTGTTTTGGTGAACATATGCCTCGCATCCTTCGAGACTTCCTTGATATAAGACGTTGAGCTCGTCTTTGTCCCATACTCTGTAGATATGTTCATGGTGTTGTATTATTTTCATTTATCCTCGATGTTTTCACCCCATTCATTCATCATCTGTTTGATATATTTTGCGATGTCTGAGTCTCTGTGTTGCCTTCTGAACTTTCTTGATGTTATGTACTCCTCCAGCACTAATGATCCAAGTCCTAATATCTTGAGATCTTTTGCATCCAGGCCACTGAATCTCGATTTGTCTTTTCTTTTGGATATTAGTCGAGGTATCCATGTCAATAGTCTCTTCAATAGAAGTATTTTCTTTATCATCTTGTAAGTTTAAAATATATCATAGCAAAGTATTGGAGTCTTATCTCCACATGAATTGCCTTGTATGTTGTACGCAAAGTGTTCGAATGCTTCCTCATAATTTAACTCTTGAGAGTTCTTTGATTCTTCGATTATCTCTTCAATGATCTTTGCAGTGGAGTAGATTATCCTTCCAGAGTTTTCATCGATGCCGATAATTGACTTATTGAATCCATCTAAGATGTACAGATCATGATCTTCTCCATATATCTCTATGATCTGATCAAGTATACTTTCTGAGGTTGTTTCTGTCTGAGGCATTCTTTTTGTTTTTTTGGTACTATGTATCCACTTTTGTATTAAAGTGTCTTAAATCGCTTTATTTTGATGTCTGTGGGCATTATAGCCATATTTTTATCAGTGAGTAAATTGCTAACACAATGATCACTCTGATTGTACTGATCAATATGCCTTCATGATTCTCAAGCCATTTGTTCAAATTATCAAACTTTGACCAGAACAAAAATGACATGATCAATCGATCCATGATAAAAATTGCCAATAAGATGGGAGTCAATATCACACCGACCACACCGAGTAAAAACTTTTTCATACTATTTGTTTAAAAAGCCAGGAGGGAGGTTTTGGAGAATAACGAAAAAAAATGGATACCCTCCTGGCCATTGTTAAAAAACCTATTTCACAAAATTACAATTTATTTTCGAACCATACCGAATGAATACGACCATAGAACTTTGTGTATTTGAATTCTATTCCGAATGTCTCTGCATATGTCATCCACTCCTTTATGCTCTCATCCAAGAGCTCAGATCTCCACAAGAATCCAGCACGTTTCTCTCCATAGTCTGCATTAAATACAATTTTCTCCTCGTCTATATCCATATCCTCCCAGAGTTTTCGAATCAATCTTTGTTTAGGATATCCAGATATGTGTATGTGATCAGACACGATGGAAGACTTCTGGATAGTTTAGTTCATCAAGAACATCGAGACAGATGGCCTCACCAAATTTATAGATCTGATCATAATTGACATCTGATCCTTCTGTGAGTATCCTTGAGAGTTTCATTGATGCATGGTGTACGACAAGGACAGACTCGTGAATTGGTTTGTTTGATAGCATATGAGAATTAAGATACAGAAATGGTTTACATTTTAGATTTTTGTATTTGTCATCTGGATGATAATTGACCATTGAGTCGAATTGCTCTTTTGATTGATCCATGAATTGAGCCTCTGCAAAAGTTACACCAGCCAGGCTATTGACTCCAAACCACTTAAATATGTCGCTGACCTCAGCCGATACTATCATGTCAAATTCATTAAAGATTATCTGTCTCACATTGTAAAGTTATAAAAAAAGCACCCATCTCTGAGTGCTTGTTCGTTA
>WLWI01002730.1_pt1 | contig 15261 bp, 13 predicted proteins | sample 6701501 | NCBI WGS metagenome assembly WLWI01 (sample SAMN12718690, study PRJNA515312) | sponge metagenome | isolation source: marine sponge | host: Mycale hentscheli | place: New Zealand: South Island, Marlborough, Capsize Point | collected 2014-11-01
AAATGTATTTTTGTTTTTTTGGGGGGGGTGGGTGGGGTGGGTTGGGGGGTGGGGGGGTGGGGTGTTGGGGGGGGGGGGGGGGGGGGGGGAGGGCTGAGTGGTATCTGACCAGCCCCCCTCTTTCACAATGAGCCCTCATTTTTAGCTACTGTATTTCTTACCTGTAACTGGAAATATAATTATATTATGATAAAGTACAAAATTATTATTGCTTCTTTTTTTTGGCCATAATCTGCACCTTCCCCTAAAGGAAGCAAACTGTACTTCAGCAATAATTACTCCTTGGAATTTTAACAAAGTTATTGTGTGGTGAAAATTTATATAAACTTACATGCCCAGCATAATAAGTTAATACAAAGTACGATAATAATTGTAATAAATTTATGTTATATTATTTGAACGTAAGTAATTGGTCGATGTATTTTCAAAGAACAGGATAATTCCAGAATTAAACAGAGAGAAATTTCAATAAACCTGTATAACCGCACAACAGTTTCCTGCAGAGGAAAACCATCAAGTATTTTGTGGTTTCGTTCTATGAAATTGCCACCATTGGCTTACGGTACTGAGTTTCTTATAAAGGCAACTGATTATTCTTTATCAGGCCCAATATACTGTTATGGCATAGGAAAAAAGATAAACAAACGATATATAGATAGTATAAATGTGAAAGTATATGGTAAGTTTAACCGTAATGTTTTAATGAAATTCATTGATGGTGTGTGAGACGTATAAACAGATTTTGAGACTAATAGCCTTGAATTACAATATTAATGTACTACACATTAAACTCATTGAATTTTCCCGATACTGTTTGCCATTTTTATATTATCAGCAATTCATTAAATCATATTAAAGTAAAAGTGGGCGAAATGCTTACAAAATTGTGGCTACAGATAACTAGAGCTTGCCCAAACAGGAAATAATCGGGTGGCATAGTGGGGTGAAATTTCTCGTTATGTGTGTGCCATTAATCTGTAAGCCACAGTATTCTGTGCTACCCAGGTTAACACTATAGCCAAAGGTGACAGTTAATTTCTTGCAGCCCACTGTATAGTAGTCAAAGAGAAATGTTTCATTCTGGTTTTGCTACTAATCACACTTTCTTTACACTGGCTAAATAGCGCTAGTGTTGCCTTTGGAATTTCGCCCCGATCTTCCCCAGTAGATAAAGGTGAGGTTGCCGAGAGAGTATACCGACAACCAGATCATTATTTCATTCTTCCACTGCTGTTGTATTCAAAATAAAGCCACTTTTTGTATTCAAAATTTTCTGATAAAGTTAACTAATAAAAATGCATAAAATTAGCCTAGTTGTATACATTCAAAATACAATTGAAATTCGTTTGTCCCAATTTCAGGTCTACAATTTAAATTGTAAATACTTGAATTTATGCAGCCTTAAAATCTTACAAGATATCTGTTGAACTATGTTATACTTTACATGTTTCCATATATTAGCTAAATCTTTGGTTTCAATATTGTAATGGCATACAATATTTTTCAATATATCAATTTTTTTTGTAGATAATGACAGATTATATCCTCCAGTTAGGACTGTAAGACTTTACCACGATACATACTTTGAATGTGATACTGACAATAGTTCTGAATGGGTACACCTGGAGACGAACACCAGGCCGGCTAACGGGTACATTTACACAAAGAAGGTGTACATGATACGTTCTGTGGGTCTCTCAAATGTAGGAGTTTATGAATGTAAAGGTTATAAAAAATCTGGAGCATTCTTTGCTCGGACGACACTCAAAGTAATAGGTGATTTAACACTTTTTTTTTTAATAGAAAACTTTACTTTCCCTTTCTTTGTAAGTATTACGTTGCTAGCGTTAGCAACAAAGAATCGATCGCCACCATTTGTGACAGTGCCTAGGAAAACGGACCATTTCCGTAAAATCAAAAATGTACAGTATAGCCCAAACACCGACCAAAATTTTGTTTTGTTTTTTTTACTGGCCCACAGGTATCTCCTACCCTTTAGCTACACTGACACCAAATTTGAGTGGCTTAAACCGTAGTTAAAGGTCCGAGCGCCCCGTTTAAACACAGTCACCTTTTACTCTTTATTTTGACCTTCCGTGCGCCTAGCAACAAATTACCCCTACCTCGGGTAATCGCGGGTAAATTCTTAAAGTTTTTGTTATACATTGCAGCAACAGAATAGAAATAATAAATGTGAAAAATCAAGCTATATAGGTTGATGTTGCTATTTATGGAGTCATGTAGTTGGAGTCTGCAGACCTGGAGACTCCTGGGACTATTTTTGTGAAGACACTAGAAGAATCTGACTGGACAAAGGTTTCAGTGATGATGAGGACTTCTGTCACACTGCAACAAGAGAAGGCAACACATTTTGAAAGTCCATTTTTGTTCATTGATTTAAAGAGATTCCTATTGTCCACCGACAGACCCATCCCACTTCCACTGGATGATGTCACTCAACTCACCACCTCCTCTCCGTCCCTCCCGGTGGACGCCCCAGCTGCGCCTTCACAAGCCCATGCCTATTCCACCACAGCCGGGTCGCAGCCCCGCCCCCCGGAGGATGTCCAGGACTACGTCCCCAAGACGGACAAGCCCAGGCAGGCCCTGGCAGCACATGAACAATCCCAGGTAGCTTAGCTATCCACTAGCTTAGCCATTCACCTCAATAATCATTGAACTCGCCCTCACGCTATATCATTAACTTACCTGTCTGTACCTTACCTCACGCAAATAGTTAATGATATTCATGAATTAGTTAGAACCACTGGCCTACGCCCTTGGTCACAATCATTAATGTCTTGTGAAATTATGTGTTGTTTGTTGATGATCTCTGTTGCCCTAACCAAGTTAAGGAGTACGCGCTTTTGAGTATACGGCCGACTAAAAGCTCGCGCCATTGGAAGGTAGTAGTGTCTCTCCCCGTCATAATAAGTCATCTGCCTGGTCCTTCACACTGAAGACCATCAGCATTCTGTCAGACTAAGGCAGTCTGTACATGGTCCTTCGAGCCTACTCGAGAGCCAACGCCTGAACTTACCTCAACTGCTGCTAAACGATCTCCCTTCTGTACTTACCTTGGTGCAAGAGCCTACTTGCATCACTATTAAGTTGACTGGAGAAGTCGAAAGGTCACTTCGATTTTGCCACCTCAGTCCTGGACAGCCATAGTCCCTGTCTTTGTTTGCTATTTGATCAGTTTGTTTTCCTTACTAGTTGTTCGACTTCACTGCCATGAAAGAAGCCCCCTACGTCTAATCTCTCCGCCGGAAACGAGGCCACAGACGAGGTATCATCACCAGAATTCAACGAAAAGTCAACGCCCTCCTCGAGCGCCCGCTTGGGGAAACACCAAGGACGGACGTGCTTCACTCCAAACAGATCTAGCCCATGAGATCGAGCGCCATTATGCCCTCCATGAGCTCATCGAAGACGCGCTCACGGGTCAAGCCCAAACACAGCGAGAACATCGAGATGACGCCCACGTCACTCTTACCTTCCAAATAACCAGATTGGGTCAACGGATCCAGGTCTGGGAGTATGGTGCCGATTTGTTGAACAAGCTAGACGACCTCTCGGCCCTTACAGATCCATCCAAACCGCACTTCCGGGATACGTTTACACAATATGCCAAAGAGGTGTCGTCCCTCAGCCGCAAGGCCACCGCCTTTATGACGGACCCTGAGATTGGCGACATGATACGTAACCTCCGCAAGGGAGTAAACAAGTTTTATTTGGTCCTGGAAGGAGTAGACCTACCTGACACCACTCCCCTCGACTCCTGAAAAGCCAAAGTGCAGAGCTGCTCCCATTACTGTGGAGCTCCCTAAACTCAACGGGGACCCTCTACAGTGGAGACATTTCGAGAATCTATTCACCATTGCAATAGCCACCCGAGCTTCTGGCTTCAGCCCGCTGGACATCAAATGTCTTCTACTTGAATCTCTCCAAACACCAGAGGCCAAGGAAATCGTCAGGACGTTTCCCAAAGATGATACAGGTCTCTCCAAGATTCTTGCCAAACTCAGACTCAGGTTTGGCAGACCACAAGTAGTCGTTCCTCTCATCATCAAGAAAATGACAGCACCCACTACCTACACGAACGATTATGCCGGGTTCCAGAAGTTGAACGATACACTACTCCGTGGATATGACTCCCTGCTACCTTTCATCGGGGATTCTTTGTCACAATTCCTACTCTACTTCTCCAAGTTCTCATTCTCCAAACTGCTATCCGACGACTGGGAGAAATACGTGACGGACAAAGTAAACAAGCCTACCTTAGATGATCTTCGCACATATGTGGATAAGAGAATTCTCCATATGTCACCCACTGATGCCCCGTCGACGCCTTTCTCCACATCTGGACACGCCTCCTACACCGTGTCTTCTCCTCCGACAAGGCCCAAGGACAAGCGAAAGTCCAAGTGCCACGTCTGTGACGAATCACACCCTTTGATTCGATGTCCTTCATTCATCGCCACGGATGTAGACAAACGTAACAAGTTGGTCAGAGAACGACGACTCTGTATCAACTGCTTCTCTGATTCCCACGGTTACCGTACTTGCCCCTCCAAGTTCTCGTGTCGAACCTGCAAGTCGAAGCACCACACCCTCCTCCACAAAGAGAGGCTTCCCACAGAAACAGCCACTGCCAATTTCTCTCTCGTAGCCCACGGACAGGAGACAGAGACAGGCGTGGTCCCCAAGGTGACACCTACGTTCCCAAACACTATCATTGTTCAACCCCAGAACCGAGAACGTACAGTTCGCGCCAGAGCTATCCTCGACTGGGGCTCAGGCGTATCTCTGATGAGCCACTCCCTTGCCTCATCACTCAACCTTCGACGTACTCGCAATCTCTCTCCTTGAGTGGGAGTTTCGGAGAAGGCCGAAGTACCTATTGTGTCGTCACTCAACTACACTCTATCCAACAGGATTTCGCCACCCGACCGATCTCCTTCTCTGTACTTCCTAAGCTGAAGTCCTCACCCATGCCGTCCAACCGCCAAGAGACTCTTAACTTGCCTTCACTCCGCCAGCTGCCCCTGTCAGATCCAGACTTGGGTGGCCAGATTGATCTGTTCCTAGGCAACATGGATCTCGACGACTGCACCTATGAAGGCCACCTCAAATTCGACGGTCTGAAAGTTGTCAACACTCCCTTCGGATGGAGCATCGCCGGACCCCTTTTAGGCCACGTCCCTACTCCAACGCTCACTACCACAGTCATTCCTGACAACCTAGACCAGGATCTCACTAGACCAAGTCCAAGACTCTCCAGCTGCCGTGGACGACGATCAAGTCATCACGGATTTCCAAAGCTCCTACACCAGACATAATGGGAGATTCATGGTCAAGCTGCCCGGACGTTGTTCTCCTGCCAAACTCAGCAAATCTCGACCCCAAGCCGTCCGACGCCTTCTTGCCAACGAGAAAACCCTACGACGAAAGGACAAACTCCACACCTTCAATGATGCGCTCCGTGAATACATCTCTCTTGATCATGCTGAGATAATTCCACGTCACCAGATTGATGTCACACCACACTATCTCCCAGTCCATGGAGTTTTTAAGGATTCGTCCACGACAACGAAACTCCGCCCAGTCTTTGACGCCTCAGCCAAGACGATTTCCGGTGTGAGTCTCAATGATATTCTGCTGCCAGGATCTTGCCCGTACCCGCCACTCTCCGACATCCTCATCAGATTCAGAAAGCATCGCGTTGGGGTGTCTGCTGACATTTCTAAGATGTTCCGGGAAGTTCTCCTTCACCCTGAGGATCGAGATCTCCACCGGTTCATCCTCCGAGACGAAGCAGGTGCTCTGATCGACTGCCGGATGAAGAGGGTCACCTTCAGCATCACTTCATCGCCTTTTTTGGCAACCCAGGTACTCAGAACCTTGGCTAACATTGTATCTGTTTCCTATCCCCTTACAGCTAAGAGGATGCAAAAAGACTTCTATGTGGATGACCTACTCTCCGGAGCAGACATAGTCCAAGAAGCAGACCAACTTCGACGCGAGACCTGTGACATCCTCGAGTCAGCAGGCATGACCATTCGCAAATGGAGAACGAACTCTGCCAAATTTCGAAACCTCATTCCGAGTGAACTCCAGGAGTCCAGTCCTCTCATCATCTTATCTCCAGACAACACACCCAAAGCTCTGGGAGTCCACTGGGATGTTGCCAAGGACACACTCCACATTGCCACACCTATCAACATCTCCATCCCCAAATCGATCACTAAGCGTGTGATCACTTCTGGGACGGCCAGCGTCTTTGACGTTCTTGGCCTATTCTCACCTGCCATCATTCCTGCGAGGCTACTCCTCCAGGACTTATAGAAACTAGACGTATCATGGGATGCACCCGTCCCCGACTACATTGTAGACAAGTGGACCTTGTGGTTGGAACACCTACCAGCCATCACGTCCCTACCCATCCTAAGGAGATTCTCCTCCAATGATCTCCGAGTACAATTCCAAAATTTACAAGGCTTCTCCGACGCCTCTCAAGTAGCCTACGGAGCTGCTGTTTACATCCGCCAAGTCTTCTCTGACAGCACTACTACCTGTACACTGGTAACTGCTAAAGCTAGGGTACTTCCTCTGAAACCCCTCACGATCCCAAGAGCTAAGTTGCAAGAAGCCTTGCTCCTAGCCTGTCACCTGTCTCACAATGCTGATCTCCTTGATGTGTCCCCCTCAAGTTGCTACGCATGGTCAGACAGCGAAATAGTCCTCCATTGGTTGTCCAAACCTACCACCAAGCTCCAACGATACGTTGCCAACCGTGTACGTGCTATTTCGACCTCATCCATCACTCCAAATGGCGTCATGTCGCCTCCCGTGATAATCCTGTTGACTTAGCAAGTCGAGGCATTCCTGCCAAGGACCTCGTCTCATCCCGACTCTGGTGGGAGGGCCCTTCCTTCTCACTTCCGCCTGATCAATGGCCTCTCCGACTCCTCCGGAAAAAGCCTCCCGAATTCCCATCCGTGCCCTGTCTTTTAGTCTCATGCGCATGTGACAGACAGGATACTGACTTCCTCAGAAACCTATGGAAACAATACTCATCTTTCCATCATCTCTGCCGTGTCCTAGCATGGATACTTCGTTTCTCTTCCAACTCCCGACCCAATCGAGAGGAACGTCTACTCCTTCTATCCATCCAATCTTCTGAAGTCATCCGAGCCAAGCAGAAGATTCTCCTCATGTCCCAACAGGAAACCTTTGCCGATGTCTTCTCTCTCATTCAGCAAGGGCAACCACTTCCCAAAGGACATCGACTCAAGAACTACCTTATTTAGATCTCAGACTCAGGTATCCTGCTCGTGCACAGCCGAGTGAGACGTGACGACCACCCATCCCAACCTGTCACACTCATCCTACTGTCCACGAAGTCACTCCTGACTCACCTCCTAGTCAGGACCCTTCATCAAACCTACAGCCACGCGGGAATTTCAGCGATGACCTCTATCATAGGCCACACTTACCTCATTCCTGGCCTCAGAAATCTCCTCAAGCACGTCTCCAGGACCTGTCCTCAATGCCAAAGAGCCTACGCCAGGCCACTCTCACACCAGATGGGACTTCTACCTACCACTCGGACCACACCCTCTCCACCATTCACCGTTACAGGAGTGGACTTTGCCGGACCTTTTGTGCTCCGCAGAGGGCACACCAGGAAACCGGTCCTTGTAAAATGTTACATTGTCATATTTGTGTGTTGGTCCACCAAGGCTTCCTTTAGATCTGTGTGCATCTCTCTCTACGGACGATTTTATGGCCACCCTGAGACGGTCTACAGCGAGACGAGGAGTACCTGCCCACATGTATTCAGACAATGGAACTAATTTCGTTGGGGCCCGTGAGAACATGAGAGAAATCCAGGCCATGATCGAATCCAAAGCTACCCGCAACTCTATCTCCCACTTTTCCACCGAACAAAATATCCAATGGCATCATATCCCTCCCAGAGCTCCACACTTCGTAGGTCTCTGGGAGGCAGCTGTCAAATCCATGAAGTGTATTCTCAGAAAGAATGTTGCACCCCACCCACTCCGCTACGACAAGTTATATATGATCGTGACGGAAGCAGAAGCCATACTAAACTCTCGCCCTCTCGTGCCTCTCAATTCCGACGACATCAGCGAGGGAGCATACCTGACAGCCGGGCACTTCTTGATTGGCAGACTCATCCGAGCTCCTCCCACAGCTCCACCCACCAGAGAAAATATTTCCAGTCTTCGAATCTAGTCAACCGCCTGACTTCCGAACTCTGGAGACTATGGCTAGGATCCTACCTCGCCTCCTGCTCCTCCAGAGCCAAGTGGATCCGTCCTCAACGCACACCCGAGGTTGGCGACATAATCTTCCTCAAAGACGATACTATTCGCGTCCGTCAATGGCCTATCGCTGTCGTCCAAGCGACCTACCCTGGAGACAATGGTCAAACGAGGGCTGTGGATATCTTATGCCGAGGAAAGACATACACCAGGAACACCGACAGACCCATCCCACTTCCACTGTATGATGTCACTCAACTCACCACCTCCTCTCCGTCCCTCCCGGTGGACGCCCCAGCTGCGCCGTCACAAGCCCATGCCTATTCCACCACAGCCGGGTCGCAGCCCCGCCCCCCGGAGGATGTCCAGGACTACGTCCCCAAGACGACAAGCCCAGGCAGGCCCTGGCAGCACATGAACAATCCCACGTAGCTTAGCTATCCACTAGCTTAGCCATTCACCTCAATAATCATTGAACTCGCCCTCACGCTATATCATTAACTTACCTGTCTGTACCTTATACCTTACCTCACGCAAATAGTTAATGATATTCATGAATTAGTTAGAACCACTGGCCTACGCCCTTGGTCACAATCATTTAATGTCTTGTGAAATTATGTGTTGTTTGTTGATGATCTCTGTTAACCTTGGCCCTAACCAAGTTAAGGAGTACTCGCTTTTAAGTACTACAGCTGACTAAAAGCTTGCGCCATTGGAAGGTAGTAGTGTCTCACCCGCGTCATAATAAGTCATCTGCCTGGTCCTTCACACTGAAGACTATCTGCATTCTGTCAGACTAAGGCAGTCTGTACACCTATTGTTCATTTGTTCCAAAGTAGGCAACAAGCTGGCTGCAAGACAAATATAATCCTAAACTTAGCTAGCCAGTGAACTAACAAACCAAGCTAGTTGATCATTTCTAAAATAGTGACTGTATTATGGTTACCATGACTTACTGTAACTATCAAACTGTTGGAAACGAGAAAAAAAAAAAAAGAAGCACAAAACGGCCTGCAAAATTATGTCTATACGCATCTAGTGCTATTTAAAGCCATACCTGTCTAGTACTCTTACACAATGTAGGGTCTAAACTGAGTAAGGCCTCCCCCATGAAGTAAGCGGCACCAACTATAACTCACTGCCGTTCAGCTGATCGCCACCATTAATTTTCCAAGCATAAGTAACAGTCTTACGTAACCCGTAACGCGGACTTCCGGTTAGATTACGGAATTCAACGTTAACTCCGCGAGATATTGAATAAAAAGTTTTAATCGCAGTTTTCTCGAAATAACTGTGCTCAAGTTGGTCAGATTGCGGCTCGTATATTTACTGAACCAAGCAGCGCTTGCCTACAAACTTGGTATTAAAATACTCCATAAGATGTGCTCTACACAGTGGTATGAATAACTCATTTTTCATTTTTTTACGGAAATGGTCCCATTTTCTAGGCATTATTGATGCTAAGAAGTGACTTGGAGTGGCCTCTTTAAAATATTTGCTGGTGGAAGCTATCAGAAGTACTTAACAGCAAGATACAGTTGTTGCTTTGCGTAAGGGCCAGTGTAAATGCCTTACCTTATGTCATTGACAAAATTAAAGGTGAATAATGCTAGCCAAAAATCAACATCAGTTTCATTAAAGTCAAGACCAGTCATCTCCCAACAGAGTTTTGCATTAGCCACATTTCTCATGGCAAATTGATTCCTGAAAGATCAGCTGATAATTTATTCAAAGCTGTGGTGAGTTTGTTACAGTTACTCCAGGTAGACACTACTTCTGGGGTATAGCTGACACTTATTGCTACTACATAGTGATGGTACACTGGGCTTCAATTAGAAGTTAGGAGTCAATGTTAACACCGAAGTGACAAAATCTGTTCAATAAAAGGTTGCTTATAATATAGATAGTTGCTAAATATAGTACAGTTAAATAGAGTAAGGAATTTAATAATTTTGGAAATTCTATTAAACATGTCTATATACTGAGTGTATCAAAGAGTTATTAGGTACAACTTTAGGTACAACTGGAATTGTTATGAACAAATAGATGAGCAACCATGGATTCTCCTGTTTGTGCAGTTGTGGCCAACTTGTACATGTAATATTTTTAGGAAGAAACTTTTAACCAAGTTTAACCTGAATTATATAAAAGATACATCTTTTGCATAATTAAGAAAGGAAATGAAAGACATTTGTTGGGCAATTTAAAATCTGTAAGAACTTCTATAATATTCACCGTGAAATCAGAGGAAGATAGTAAGCTACCTTTTTGGATTGCTTATTGAGATAAATTGTAATGGTATGGTTGTACTGTCACGCCGCGAACAGTCCCCCGGTATATTTGGTCACCCCGAACCGAATACGGTTGCCGTATGTGTTCCTCCCTTGCCGTACACGGTCCCCGCTCCACGTGACCACTCTTCACATTGAAGTAGCCAGTATGGAAGGCACAATGAATTCAGAAAGTGGTGAAGTAGATTTAATTGAGAAAGCGTACATTAAACTGACTTGGGGTATTTACCCTGAAGGTTCCACAAAGAACGAAAAGAGAGTGATAAGAAAGAAGGCAAGTACAATGGATGTGATTGATGGAGTTTTACACTATAAAAAGAAGAATGGAAAGAGAGTGAGTTCATCAAATTTTAGTCACAGAATCAGTCCTAGCTCTGTATCTCCTTATATTTGTTAATAGTTGCTTAAACTTCCACACATCACACATCTAATCACACAAAATTGTTGCTTACAACCAAATAATTTACTCTTTTTTTTAAGTTTGTGATGCACATCATACTTTATGTATAATACTGCATATATTGTGCTTCGTGTGCCCCTTTGCCTACCAAAACTGAATTGTTGGGCTTGTTCTTGCCTGAGCTTTATCCAAAATACGCATTAGCTCTGACCAAAGTTTCATTCTGTGAAAAGTTGAGAGTGGTGCGGGAAGGGCATTTTGCCTGCTTGTTTTGTTTAGCATAATAAATATGCACAAAATATGTACACTATTGGAAAGCCAACACTGATATGGAGTTTGCTAGAAGATTCTAGCTCTGCTAATGCATCACTTGTAGTTGATTGTTCTGTGATTCTTGTCTTGTTGTTGATTATTACTAATCCTTTGGAATCCTATTCTCTAAGAACATTAGAAACACTCCGCTTACTTTTACAATGTGTTCTTTTTCTCTCGTACAAAATTATAGTTTAGCCCCCACAATAATTTTGGTTAAGTCAATATGCCCCTTTCTGTAACAACAAGCCACAATAGTCTACTACCTCACCATCAAATGTCCATGGGCTTTTAAGATTACCAAAATCAATTTATGGCATGTTTTTTATAGCTAATAATACTCGATTAGTCCATACAAGCCAAATACATGCATTTTGTGACATCATTGGGGGGTTTGAAGGGCACAGACCCCAAGTATAATGTGGGTGCTCCCCCTATCATTGGATGTACAGCTTGATACTTCATGAGACACTAATCAACCTAGCTATACAGCATAACTTCTCTAACTAGATGTGGCTTTACACATGAGTGTCTCCAACATTCATGACCTTAATAGGACTTTGGATGAGCTATACATGAATATCACTATACTTTGAATATTTTTGTAATTGCTAGTAAATTTAAAATTTCTGTTATATTGAGATGGTTGAGCTAACAAAAGCAGTCAGTCACAAAGTACTGGAATTACTTGAACAGTTCGCAGATTCCAAGCTAACAGATAGCGCAAGTATCATATACATCTACAGTATACCATATTCTTTAATATTATATTATACTGTACTCCCCTTCAACTAATAAAAAATAATAAATAAAATTTCATCCACCTACTACTTGCTCATTTAATTATACACACAATGAGCTAGCTTGGCATTTCAACCACAAAGAAAAGTTTCCTACCAAAGAAAGTTTGAGATTTGTTAAATTTGAATTTTGGCGTGAACATCCCATGGAATCCTTGTATGGTCCCACCAGTCACATTGGACAGTTGACAGTGTTGCTGGACAACACTCCACAAAGCTAGAAAACTCACTGTATTTTGTTTTTAATAATAAAATTATCATATATAACCAATTTTCAGGTAAGGTTTATTTTGGACGTAAAGGAAAGAGAAAACATAATAAAATCTTGCCATGCTGCAATGACATCTGGTCATTTTGGTACCAAGAAAACACTTGCCAGAGTAACAGAGAGATTTATGCGGCCCAGTGTGGCAAACCAAGTATATTCTTTGGTAAGAGTATGCCTTTATTTATTCTTTTAAATTTATTCCAAGAATTACTTTTAGATTGAAACCTGTGATATATGCCAAAAAACCAGCCGTAAAATTAGTATAGCTGCACCTGAATTATGTCCTGTACCTGTGGTATCACCCTGGCATCATATAGGGATTGATTTTATTGGGCCACTTATTCCATCAACTCAAGGCAGTAAATATGTCCTTACCATTAGTGACTACTTCACTAAGTAGGTTCTTGCTATTCCAACGGAAGATAAACTTGCTTCTGGAGTAGCTGCTGCAATATTCAAGGTAAAAATATGTGTAATAATATTTAGGGTGATAATATGAACTGATCACAATGAATAGATCATCATGGTGTTTGGAATTCCTCGAGTTATTACCTCTGACCAAGGTAAAGAGTTTTGTAACAGACTGACAAAGAGTTGATGTCATTGTTGGGTATTGACCATCGACTGACAACACCATATCATCCTCAGGTTATTAAATTAATGCAATTGTAGTATTATGTTAGTTTTAAATAATACAAGCGAACAAGTATGCAGGTTTAATTTTGAAACATTAAACTTTTCTTTCAACTTATCACATTTTTTGTAAAATAATAAAGTTTACATTATTTGACATTAGAATTCAGTGTACAAATTTTGGCATGTCTTAGAAAGAACCTTTTCAAGCAATGAGACTCAATGTAAACTGCTATAATGTCTGTTTTGATTGCCAACAACACCCATGATGTACAGCCATAAATTTATCAGTTTGCTACATGTTCAATTAAACAATGACGCAGTGACAAATGTGTTCTGTAAGCTTAGAATTAAAACTACAGTCTGTGATTTAAAAAATGACTTCATTTTAGAAGTGGTGCAATATCTGCGAAATACTAAAATACTGAGTTAATTACTTTCTAAACTGAACGTAGTTAATTGTCACTGCATCATTGTTTGATGCTTAATAATTTTCATCAAAATATTTCATAAAGTAGATTTATTGAATGGCTTTAGTGATTATTGAAATCAATTTGTATTGCAGGCAAATGAGCTCTGGAACGTTTTAATCAAACTATTCAAAGCATGCTCAGCAAGTTTGTGGATGGAAAGAAAGAAAATTGGCTGGATTATCTGGATACAACACATCACAACATGAAAGCAGTAAGTATTCCCCAATTCAAGTGATGTTTGGCCGCCAGGCTGTTACCTATAGACTTCATTGGTTCTACAAAGCCTTGCTCAGAGGAGGTGCTTCAAGATTTTAAATGTTCTTTATATTATTCTAAGCATACTGAAGAGCGAAAAAAGCTGCTTGAAGTTGTCAAAGCCAACATAGAGAAGGCTCAGGTCAAGCAAAAGGAGCAGTATGATCGAAAGCATCATAAACTGGAGGTTTTCAATATTGGTTCAATTGTTCTGAAGAAGGATTTTCTGAGAAAAAAGCGAGCACATGGCAAATTGGATCAAAAGTGGGTGTGTCCTTACAAGATCACAAACTTTCTGGGTAGAGAATTATACTCACTAGAGTTAGTTGAATACCCTAGCAAAGTAGTTAACAGGGTCAATGCCATTTGAAACCTTATCACCAGCGGATGAGCACTTCTTTAGAGAGTTATTCACCCACCTCTCCAGCTTCACCCAACTTTCCAGCTTCACCCAACTCTCCAGCTTCACCCACCTCTCTAGCTTCACCTATTTGTCTTAAAAACTTTACATTGGGTTTGTGCTTGCATAATTTTGCTTCTTGCCATGCATAATTTTGCTTCTAGCCTGAGGTGCTGGTGACATAAAATTAATGAATTGATTGACTGAGGTAGCTACTTGGAATAGCTTGAAGAAAGATATCCACTTCTTAGGATATCATGAGCAAGTAGCCTCCATGTTGGAGTGGAAACAGTTAATATTTCATGTATTCTCTTGTCCATCACACGTGTCAATGAATACTTCCATAACTTGTATGTATACAGAAAGCAATTTAAATGGAAACAAGCTCAAATGACAATTCAGCACAAAAAAAAGCAGAAGAGTTCCAACTATTATATACAAGCATCCAACGTGATTGCACCCTATGCTTGTAGACAAGGTGAAACAGCTGGTGTTTAAAAGAAGCAATTTATAATGCATGATAAAAGAAATAATGCTCATCTGGGAAATTGGATGGCATTTGGCAAGAGTTTAAACTTGCATGCAGCTAATGCGAGGTGTCACATTGATTGTTAGGCTTCTTTTTAGCCAAAAAAAGCAATTTGGGAAGCTATGCTTCAAGAATCTGCTTTTGATTCAATTGTACAAAGTTTTCCACTCTATTAACTTAATGAACAAGGTTCTAAAGCAAATTTTCTTTAGCTAGAATAGAATCGATGTAAACAGTTCAAAATAGTTATATTTATTGGGCAGTGTTATGTTCATTTTTAAGTTTTATTTTAATAGCATTAGCTATAGCTAAATCAAATAAAACTGAAAGTTCTTTACAAGTGGCTTAGTGAAGCAATATTCTATATTTCGTCGAGTACAAAGTTTTCCGCTCTATCAGCTTAAGGGTGGCCGCACATAGCAACGCCCACTGCCTGTAGATCCGGACATTAATTTATTCCCCACCAATACCCCACCATTTGGTAATACGCGAGCAGAAACTATCGCGCAGTAGTAGCAGAAGTATACTTTGCGAAGTTGTGGTGTTTTAGTTTAGCTTCTTGTTGTCTCATATCCGTTTACAGCAACTCTCCATACGTCGTCTGAGCTC
>WLWI01002731.1_pt1 | contig 15257 bp, 8 predicted proteins | sample 6701501 | NCBI WGS metagenome assembly WLWI01 (sample SAMN12718690, study PRJNA515312) | sponge metagenome | isolation source: marine sponge | host: Mycale hentscheli | place: New Zealand: South Island, Marlborough, Capsize Point | collected 2014-11-01
GCACACTCCCATATTCACCACACACACATGCACACTCCCACATTCACCACACACACATGCACACTCCCACATTCACCACACACACATGCACACTCCCATATTCACCACACACACATGCACACTCCCACATTCACCACACACACATGCACACTCCCATATTCACCACACACACATGCACACTCCCATATTCACCACACACACATGCACACTCCCATATTCACCACACTCACCTTGACAGTACCATCACTGCTAGCAGACAGAACTTGCGGAGAGTCAGGCACAAAGACAGCCATGTTTACAAATGAACTGTGCCCTCTAAACTCCTTCAGAGTCTTGCCTGACTTCAGGCCGTGGATTCGAACAGTCTGATCGTAGGAGGCACTCAATAGCTGCCCACCATCTCTGGAAAACTGCACTGAAGTCACACCCTTGGTGTGGGCACGCTCAAAGCGTCTCAGGCACTGCCCAGTGAGGAGTTTCCATACCTTTATCTTGCCGTCATGTGACGCCGTAGCTAGCATTTCACTATCCACACTGAATGCCAAACACAGCACAGAGTCATTCATCATCATGAAGTTATCCTAGACACACACACACACACACACACACAGTGAACCCTCACTAGAAGCATTCTACGGCCTAAGGCTACATTGCTTGGCAGAGCAAGTCTCTCTTGTGAAGGAAATTAAGTCCAAGAAAACTAGGCAGTAAGTTTAGAGAGTTTGAAGCCTAGAGAGGAAAAACAAACAAAAACAAACAAAAAAACAACAACAACCTAAAGACTATCAGTTCCTAGGAAAGCGGACTCTTCACTAGTGCCCATGAGCTGTCAACATTTGTTCATCTGTTCATCAATTCTAAAGTGTGACACCACACCCACCTGTACCAAACCCACCTGTGCCTGATATTTGAGATCCTTTCTGATTTTCCCGGTGGTAAAGTTCCAAACTTCAACAAAGCCATCTGCACTGCCAGTTACCAAATACTGTCCATCTGGAGAGAAGGCAGCACACTCTGGGTAGGACTTGGTGCCAAACTTGATGGTCTTGGTCAGAAGTGTCGGGTACTTCTCATCTTCTATGTCCTTAATAGCAGCTCGACCTCTGCTCACACATACACAAATGATAATTCACCTCTTAAAACTCCAGACAGTAATGATAAGCACCAAGCTGCTCACCCATAACCACAAGCCATTAGCGCTATGAATAGAAGACTATATAAATGTTCTCTCTTCTCTTAATAACAAACAAACAAACAACAAACAAAATGCAATCCAATTAAGCAACTATTCCATAAGCAGCTGACCTAAACAGATCGATGACAGAGCCAGGAGGAAGGAGGCCCTGGTGTTGCTGCCACTTCAAACTCTGTCCCAATAGAGCCATAAGACGTGATGGAGGGACTACGGACACCTCTCCAGACAAGGCTTGAGCTATGGCTGCACGACGCTTCTCTTTACTGCTCCCTTCAGGATAGGCCTACACACACACACACTATTCACCTAGCAATACAGTATCTCACTCAAGTGTATTTCATATGAGCTCTTCTCATGTGTAGATCCAGTGTGCCTACATACCTCTCTAGGGTCAAAGTACGACCGTGCCAGCATGTTCTCCAGATGTGTGTATCTCTCGGGCTGCTCTTGCTTGAGACGCACCATGGGGTCCGTCTGGCGTAAAAGAGACCTTGCAGCTCCTAGCTCTCGCAGTTCTATCAGCTCCATTACTATCTGTGGGATATACAATGTAGCACAGAAACATAGTCACTCACAGACAGGAATGAATACGACGTCATAACAAGTCCTCTAGCTAGGCATTCAGTGTAGTGTAAATGGTCCACCCGCTATGCTAAGAACATGGGTTGTGTGAAGTTTAGTTGGAAATAGCTACTTTCAAGATTGCCATATCACCTTTGATAATAATAAATTGTAAAAGTGCTGCAGAAACATCAGTTACAAACACCTACCCTTCAATCGTTACAGATAAAAATACTTCTTTGCATAGCGTTAAGTACGTGTGTGTGTGTGTGTGCGTGTGTATTACTGCCGTTCACACATTCATACAAAACAAGCGGACTTCCCTTAAATTTAGTAATTAAAAAATCAAAATGTCCTATCACAGATTCTCTATGAACCCTGCACCTGTTCATAGAGTTCCACGAGAGTCTTGTCCGGAAGTTTGAGAGACTGGATGACTTGTAGCACGGTGTCCCAGTGGCCATGATTGATCTCTGACACAAACCCCTCAATACTGTCCACAGTGTTCAGAGTCACACCTGTCTCCTCCTAACACACACACACACACACACAAACAATTAACCACAAATCCATTATTTAGCAAATCATCCAATAAATTGTTCAAAAAGTGCTGACTACAAACTGCTTACTATATTAGACCAAGCAGAGCAATGCATGCAGTGATGTAAAGGAAAGTAATTATCCTTGAACTGAGGACACGTACCATAATGCCACATTTAGAACTGTGAAAATTCAGCCATTTTCAGCTTCTTACACTAAACTTATAGCAAATACTAGACCACATGTCGTCATCACTCAAGAGAATTGTAAATGGTATGGTCTATAGACCAAGACACTATCAGGGGTAACACAATCGAAAATCGGGGATTTATTTTTTATGCTTTTATGTGTGGACATATGTATGTCATTTGTATTTTGACCCTTGCGTATTTGTGTTAGCCCGTCCCTGACTTCACTGAACAGAAACATACAAACTTATTGGAGTTCATTTTATATTCGAATGAGTGGCAGTTGTAATTAATGTGCTATTATACGTCCTACGCAACAGTGTTGTTCCTTACCTGAAAATCCATTGTCCAATAGTCTAACCACAAAGGTTATAGCAGAAGCAGGTCTCAACATAGGATTAGTTCAAACCTATGTGGTAATTCTTTAGTCTTTAGAAATGTCTGCTGTTATTCATTATTTTTTTTTTAAAGTCAAATAGCTGGGGCGAGTGGTTACTATGGCATTGAAATCCCTTTACCATATATATCTAATTTAAAAAACTTTTTTTTTTTAATAGCTGGAATGTTTAAAGTTAAAATTAATCACAATACTCTGTAGTTTACTAACTGAGGAGGCTCACTTGCCCTTTGTGCTCAAGCAGACAACTAGTTACTAAAATGTCCTGAGTCCATACTAGCATGCAGTACAACTCGTATACATGGAACTGAAAGGAACTGAGTGCTGAGATAAGAGCAAATAGTTCACTATTAAAACTGTTTTCATTAAAACCTAAAGATATTTATCCCTCAGTGTATTTGTCAATTAATTCAACTCTAATAATCACACCAATTCTTTATAGTTGATTATATATTAAACAGTAGTGACTTTATCTCATACAGTATACTAACAAGTATTCCTCCACACAGTGGCGCCTGACATACTAACTTGTGAAAATTAGGAGTGCAGTAGCATAAGGTATTATTATCCATGGTTTCCCTCTCCTGCCCTCTTTTCTTCCTGAGCCCTCCCTGTTTGTCTTTTTTCCTCTCTTCAACTCGTGGATTTCCTTCTCCTCCTCTGTCTACCTCTCCAGCTCCCCAGTAAATCTGTCCTTTCTGTGTATTTTCTTTCACTTCTTCATTGAAGTAGTTCCATCAGTCAACTTTTTCTCACCTGCTTCTATTTTTATTGACCCTTGCATTCTCCTGCTTCTCTGTCTCTCTTATACCCATTATGGTCAGCTACTGTAGATGAATGCTCTTTCCCAGCTCAGTTCAGCAACCCAGTGATCAGTTTTTATAGGACGCACTAGATTCTTTAAGATACTCTAAGCGGTTAGGTCCTGACAGTTTAATGGTTTCTGAGTGCACTCCATCACAATTGAAAGTTGTAAGTTCAAACCTGAGATGGTAGTTTTTTTATGCCATTTATTCCCACTCAAACATTCCCCCCATTCAGGTAATGACAATGCCTTACCAACTCTGGATTGGCTCACAAATTGTTCATGAACACACACACCGTCGGCGATCACCATCGTTGCCATTACTGACACATAAGTGTATTATTATATTGGTGTCACCATTTCAGATTTCAGCTAGTGGTATGATGATCATCCTTGCGATATTTGATGAAACCTTTCATGATACTCAATAGACTAGTCTATAAACTGCCAAATTGATTGCATACAATATTTGCCATTATTAAAAATTAACTTTAGCTGTCTAAAAGCTTTGTATCTAGCTCACATGTTTAATATATAATTTTTAGCTTAGCCAGGTAAAGCAGGCTCTGCCACAGTTATGCACAACTAAAGTTGCTTGATAGGCAAAAGTGGGTGTGCTTTATTTAAACAATACCTGTAGAGTGGCCAAAGTTCTGTGTAGGTTGTTTTCTTTAAGGTACTGCTGAATTAATCTAATTACACTAGAGGAAAATTTTTCATAAATACCATAAAAGTACTGAACAACATTAGCTTACTCTGCAGACTCAATTTCTAAGGTCGACATGTTTTATAGGGTATTACAGACCGCTATACTCGAGAAAATATGGGTAAAGATCGTTCTTGTTGCGCAAATCATAAACACGTCATAGTTAAGTTAACCAAAAGTCTCACTACTCACAAATTTTCTAAGCGAGACACCACAGATTAGGAAGCTGTGAGCAGAGTCAGCAGTGTCAGTATATTGTAGTGTCCCCTGACACACACCAAGAAGCGTCAAAAAGGTGCTGCTAAGTTACTTTCAAGACATACTTGGGCGAGCATGAAATACTTCTTGCTTGATCTTCCACTCACTCTAGCAAATATATTTATCCTTTATCCTATGAAGGTGAATATCGAACTCACTAGTAGGCTAATAAGTGATAGGACAAGTACATTCTCTGAAGTTTAAAAATGTTATGAATGTAAATGTAATCGTTAGTTGTTGACAAAAAGATAATAAAGTATTTAAGGTTGACCATATTATTCATTTGCACAGCAGTCTTATACTCCATCATTCACGCCACACTGTTGTCTCTATGCACATATATAGCTATCACGTTGAAAAACTTGGTAACTATGGGTGTAGTTAATATTATATGGACTAGCTTATGGAGTTAATAATAACAAAATTAAATCAAATACACAATGATGGCAAAACACCAAAATGCCTTTGATTATATAACAGACATGACATTATACAAAAAAAATCAAAACGCTAACTTGATAAGTTTATATTATATAGCTATGCTTTTGAAAACATTTTATTTATCTATTGTTTTATAGGAGCCACGTCTTTTTGAACAGCTCCCTTTTGCTTTACAGAAGACGATTATTAAGGCCACCATTAGAATTAAGCATATCACTACGAGAATTGATCCAGGTAGAACTGAGGACAGATACAACTGCTGCTTCTGCAAGCACACTTGATTGGGAACTAGAATAAAGAAACAACAACAATAACAAGGAGAAAGAAATGAATGACAACACACAAATAATATAGGTAGTTATATTAATATAATATCATTATAGATTTACCTGAGTTGGTGCACGTGATGGCAACATCAAGTGAATGATTGCAACTGCTACCAGTCACTGAGCAATTTGCTGGTGAGCTATCTTGACAGGCCAGGAGTAATATTGGCTCATCCTCAGGACCAATTGGATACCTCAAAGATAAAGTGGCACATGTTAAGATGTAGTGCTAGTCATTAGCAGGTTGTGCTTACCCCAGTGAACTGGCATTTCCAAAAGTATCAGCATAGAGATAACCTAACCTCCTACAAACAAAGTCTGCCTCTTCCTTCTGAAACTCTTGCGAGCAGATGGTGTGCCATTTGTAGTTCCAGTAATACTCCAGCCGTCCTCCACTGGCAGATCCTTCTTGGAGTCTCACATCTTCAAAATTAATTTCATCTGAGTAAAAAAACAACAAAAAACAACAACAAACAAACACACAGCATAGACAGAATGCCCATGAGAGCAATATGCTCTGAAGTTAAGGTATTCTACATAGATACTACACAGCAACAACAAACAGCAACAACACTTACCACAAGTTGCTGTGATGGCTTGATCCTGGTATGCACATTGCATTCCTCCTTCACTGAGTACATTTTCATCGTCATAGTAGGCTAAATATTTATTATATACACTAATGCTGGTATGCTATGTGAATTGAATTGTGTAATGTGTTGAAAAATCACTTTTATGCACTTACAGCATCGAAGAACCAAAAGTGAATCCTCATCAAATGCTTCTTGTGATATGGCATTACGTTGACAGGATGTGTATTCTGTGTAGTTGCAACAGCCCAAGCATTCGTGACTGCTGACTCCACAGTTAATATTGGAGACTGGGATAGAAGTCGATCCTCTGTGATAGCAAATTAACATATAGCTAGAACAAAACTGGCAAATATAAGACTAATAAGTTGTTAAAAAAGCCTTCTAGATAAATCTTGACATCACATTAATACTGCTGTGCATGTAAATTATTAAAACAGTGTTGACTAAGCTTTTATTTTGAATCTTCTTAAAACTAAGTATATTTATGGTGTACTGAACTTTGTCAAACTGCTATCCTATAGTAATGCTTTTAAGTAAACAAGAATTTTCTAGGACTCTCTCCTGTTTCTGTTATTACGTTGGGTTAATTAGTTATTTCATCCCCCAGGTTATAGCATCGTTCATTGTGTTTTGCTAAATTCATTATTCATTTTTATGCACAGAATATCACTGGTCTTATTGGCTGTATTTATGCTAGTGCCTGTGGGACTTACCTAAATACTAAGCCAACATTCGTGATATTATGTCGTATCAATGTATAATGTATGTAAATATTTTTTATTTACTCTAGTTCATCTTTCAAAGCTTATTAGATTCTTCAAAAATTTCAAAAAATTTGTAGAATTTGCTGTATGAAAGTAATCAATTTCAGCAACTTACGTCCAAGTCATCCATTGAGAGAAGTCCAAATCAAATATATCCTCTGCATCTTTCTTTGTCATAACTGCACTGACATGAGTGAATCCATTTTGACGGCACAGTGTGGTGGCCAGAGCCAAGTCAACATGGTCGTCAATTTCTATGAATCTCCAATATTTACAGTTTTCTCCTTCTTCTTTCACCGCCACTATTCCTGTTGAGGCTGTAGCAATGCCTCGACTTGTTGGAGAGGAAGGATGTAATAAAGCCTGGCCTTGGTATGCTTTGTTGCCATAAGTAGACCCAATATAATAAAGGGAATCACCTAAAATATAGCAGAAAGAGACATACTCAGTATTATGCACTTTGAAAAACAACAACAACAACAAACAAGCATGAGTACAATGTAGGGATCATTGCTAATTCCACCACCCTGGTTTTAGTTATTTTGATTTAAATAACGTTGAACCTTTGAACTGAGAACAATTTGGGACCAGGCTGTCAGTTCACAAATCAGAAGTAGCTAGTTTGCTGTAAGAGGTGATAAGCTATACATTTTCTATTGGAGGAGGCAAGTGTAAGTTCGATAAATAGAGCTAATCAGCTCATTAGAGAATTCATCTGCTATTAGAGGTTCCACAACGATTACAGGTGAGCACTAAGACTAAGTTACAGCTTACAAATAATTATTTTATGTCAACAGTGTAACATTTATTTCTCATTTATAAGGAAAGAATTTGTAAATGATTTTATAGGCTAAACATTGCTCTAGATTTCATACACTATTGGCTATGTTGTGAGCTGTAGTGGTGAAGCAGCACTGGTGTTGATATAGTGAGATAATGACTTAATTTAGTTTAAACTCTAAATTTAAAGAATTGAATATAATTAACCATTTTAATATGAACAGATAATATAACTAAACTGAAATAATAGGTACCTTGTGTGCAATCTACTTTAATATAAGTTTTGCACTGTCCTTCAGATATTTTTGGTGAAGTTATTCGGCAGCGAAGAATATGAGATTCTCTTCCAGTGCAATCAATACCAGCTTCTCCAAATGATCTCGCTTCATTACTAAAAATATTGTTTTATGAAAAATACATATTACTTATTTATCTTTGTTATCCTGTTCCTCTCATCTCTGCCACTGATTTTAATACAAGAATTTTATGGTATTATCATGACTATGTATTTACAAGAAAGAGAGAAAACAACAACAACAACAACAACAAAAGACCTCACATTTCAGGAAAAGTCAATCCACATAATTCATAGCCCAGTTGCTTAGAAATGACAGAAGCTACAGTATTTCTGTCCTGAAGGTTATCACCACACACTGGTAGCATGTAAGCTGGACTCTCAATCCCATCTGGTGCCAGTGAGATGTATAAATTCGAAATATAACGTTGGAGTACCAGATCGCCATATGATGGAGGAGCTGTGAAACATATTGTCAATGCAGAAAAGTACTATAGCATAACATATTAGCTTCTTTGTTCTTCATTACTGTCTAATTTCTGCACAGTCTCTATGATCTACTAGCTAAGGCAGCATGGAAATATTCTGTCACAAACATTCTAGCAGAAGTGTAATGACAACGAGCAGTATGAATGCACAGGAATTTTACAAAAGGAAATTCATTTTATTGCACGTAGCAACTTTTGTAAAATTCATAGTGTTGTAGTAGGTCTACTCTCTTTACACTAAGTAGTGCTTTATATGGGAACAAGATACCCTGAACTGGTCCACAAAATCACTAGAAATTATCTTTTGCATGAAACTGTTTATAAGGGAATTGAACTACAATCATCTTATATTAAAACAGATAGATAAGCTAAGGCATTGAAGGAGCTAATTATAGCTGCGTTGTGTCCAAAGGATAGTGAGAGAGAGGCCTAATATACCTAAGAGTTGATAGAGATACCATTAATCTGAGAGGCACTAGCATGCTGTATTACTCAACAACAATGGGAGCCTGACTAAGTAAAATATTGTTATAAATACTTTATATTTTTAGGGCACAAGTGCCCTTCTGCATTTTCAAGAACTATCTTCAACGTTGAAATACGTGGTAGCATATTCCTCAGAAGCAGTGTCCTAGATACTGCATTTCAAAACCTAGCTACACTTTGAAGTACCTACAATAGTTTTATCAAAAGCAGTCTTCTTGAACTGCTATTTTTCTAGCTTTTGAAATACACAGGACCCTGTATATATCAGGTAATTCATACCCATAAATTAAACTTGGTGATTACACCTGTTGGTTCAATTGGTCCTGGCCTATACCCTAATTAATGGCAGTTGGCAGTATGATAAATCAGAATAATATGAACTTTGTGGAATAGTAATATCATCCAATACAACATGCAAGGCCTCCCCCCCATCAGATGTAGCTACCACCTACCAACCACAAAATGTCACGCTGACAAATGTTCTGTAGTTAGCTAGCTTGTAGCGCTGAAGGCTAGAGGACTAAACTACTCACAGATAAAGAACTCAGTCCTGGCGAAGTAATTGGTGAGCAGCGCTGCCCCAACCAGTATTCGCAAAGCCATATGAACTCGCAACCGAACTTGAAACGAACTGCAAAGTTATGAGCCACGCCCCCAAAATAAAACGACACTGTACCACATTCAATTCTTACTAGTCACGGTGCAAGTTGTGTTTGCACCGTCAGCAAACTAGGAGATTGCGGTAAGTTTACGCGGATGTGGTATAATCAATACCGCCTCTCTATTCTCCTCTCTATTGTTACCAGCCCAATTAGTAGGGGGAAGCTGCACAATTTGCTCAATGTCAGTTGTCAAGACCATTTCCCCGCGTTGCGATTGGTAAAGGGTTTGGCTACGCGAGACTATAATAGTTAGTATAATAAAAAATATCTTAGTGCTAATTACTACATCCCCCTAGAATTCTTCTATATTGGAGCAGCCGCCCTGAAAGAAAAGCATTATGTGTTAACTGAATAAGGTAGCTATTGATGCAGCAACATTATTTTTGTTTGTTTATGGCAACTTAGTAGATTTTAAAACAAAAATACGGATAAAGTATTCGGTACTTATACAACTCAACTTATGGACAGGCCAACTTTTTTAGAAAGGTCAGTTAGCTACAATTAAAATTATTTTGAGTAGCAAGGTGTAAAACAAATTTAATGAAACACCTTATTATTCCTTTTGCATGTAAGGGTATGGCTGACAGTGATATAACAACACACCAGAAGATAGAATGGGTCTTCTATGAGACAATACTACTGCACATTCCATGTAATATTAGTAAGTAGGTCATCATCAGTAAAGCAGATGTATTTTTGAACTGACTGTCAATAATATGCCTTGAAAACATCTACCATAACACAAGTAGCTAATTTAGCTAGCATGTAATATTAGTAAGTAGGTCATCATCAGTAAAGCAGATGTATTTTTGAAGGCATGAGGACTGACTGTCAATAATATGCCTTGAAAACATCTACCATAACACAAGTAGCTAATTTAGCTAGCTAATACTATATTATAACAGAATGACACTGTGTATTTTTTGTGAGCAGGTTTGAGTATGTTTTGTATTGATTATGAATTGAAGTGGAATGTGAAAATTTTCTAAAATCCATATCTAAAGGCATGAATAGCCAGACTACTATATTTTTCTATAAGCTAAATATAAAGCTGTCAATCTTTATTCTCAACCTTGAGTTAAAACTATAAAATAAATGTAGTGACAATACATTATATTAACCAAATAAAAAACAAATCGATAAATGAAACAATTAAATTAAAATAGAGAGCTAGCTAAATAAATAGCTAAATAAATAAAGTCACTCGATGCTGCTGATGGTCCCCAAGATAGCCACACAGTTCCCTATTTGTATAGCAATAGACAGCCTCTGAAGTAGGTGACTGGTAAAATTGGAGTGTCCTGACTCACTGGCAAGGCGACCTCCCATTGTTATTTTTAATTCAACCACGGTAAAATGATTAGCTAGCTACATTGTATTCAAGGGCGTACGCAGAGGAGGGTTCAGGTGGTTACTAGTAACCCCATTTCAAATTAACTATATTTGTAGCCTTTTTGTGGAGCTGCACTGTCAAATGCTTGCATAGGTGGATTCAAAAGGCTAAAATGAAGCTGCAGAAGCAGTCAAAAAATATTATTTTGGACGTATTTCAGTAAAATAATATAGAAGCCACAGAGATATAGCAAGTTGAAATATTACAATAAAATGGCTCACTACTGAATGGATGGAACCATTGCTTTGTTCAAATTTATAGGAAAAGCTTTATCAATTACACCTAATCATGCACCTGACATCAAGGAGATCATTCTCAGCCTTGAGTTTCACAGACTTCATCCTCTCCTGTGTTTCCAGAAGTCTTCAATCCACGAGTAAGTGCATATGAAACTGTGTTTGCAAACTTTAATTAGAAAAGTATCCATTTTCAATAAATTATTGCTGTTTCGATAAATAATTATATTACGTGTGATCTAGGTGTGGCTTGGATGTGGTCATAAAATAACCCACCTTTTTAAGTCTGCGTATCGCCCCTGGCACTTCAGTATTTAACATAATGTTCATGATATGCACACATATATTATATTTTATAATTACAATGAAAAATGATGATATACACAAGAAGAAGATAACACAGAAAGTCAACTACTACGTGACATGCTTGAAGAATTTGAGTTTTATTTTTTTTATCAGTTATAACCTGCAAGTGGGAATACCTACAGTTTACAAAGTAGCTAGCTAGACACCCGGACTAATGCTGCAGGCATGACCGTGGTATTTCACGTAGTTTCCGGCTATTTCACTTAGTTTCCGTGCTACTTCACTTAGTTACATGTTACTTCACTTAGTTACATGTTACTTCAATTTCCCCGTGCGATTTCAATTGAACTGCGATTTTTCCTAATACATTTTTAATGGGCAATTTGCGCGCCGAACTATTAATGTCCTAAATTCCACTGTAACACACTGATATCAAGTCGGAATTTTCTATTCCATCTTGTGCCAAAGAGTGCATAATTAGTTGTCGCCTGAAGTCAGAAGCTATGGATTTAATTTAGAAATTGAAGTCCAGGTAAGTTTATTATTAAGTCATAAGCTTTGAAGACTGGTAATGAGTCTTTCCATATCATGTGTTCTGTGACTACAACCAAGACACTCCCTCTTTACATCAATGGATGTCAGAACTCCTTTTCCCAAAAATTGTGATGTGATATTTTTTTCTTGATCATCCTACAAAGTTACTTTACTGTATATTAAAATGGAGCTAGTTAGAATGTATATTAGATCGTAGTAGTGAAAAGAGTAATAACAATACAAAATTGTGAATTTTTCAAGTCAAGTCACCAAATTTGTATTTATTGTAGCAGTCATAAAATTTATCCATGGATTTATAGTAGAAGTAGCTAGTACATTTTGATATAAAATTTTCACTTAAATTTCTAGACTTCAATAATAATTGTATTAAGTACTTACCACAACCATTAAAAAAAATATTATAATATTATTAAGTAGCTAGCTACTTACCACAACTATCTTAAATTCTGGCAAATATTTTTGCAGAACCGAAAATGAACCCCCGCAGTTAATGATATTGAGTTGAGAATGCAATTTAGCAAATAACATTAACTAACCAAATATAAAAGTGGCACAAATACCAGGAGAGTGTACAGTAGTATATCTAAAAGAGCTATGAAGTGAGAGAAACAGAATAACTGCAAGTCATGTAGTCAGAGTTTTGTTAATGGTATAAAGTAGGAAGATTATAAACATGTTGAAAGACCATAAACTTTGACAGCTGTCTTGTTTTGCTGGTTTTTTTTTTTGTTGGTTGGCTTTTCAGCTTATAGCTACAGATCATGCATACAATTTTTGTATCCTAGAATCTACTGAAATACTGAGCTGTATAATTGACAACAACAACAACAGTAGACTCAACAAAGATAAAGAACTCTTGCTTTATAATTTGAAGTCCTACATATTATGACCTCAGGCATTATTATTGTTGCTAATGTAATGTTAAAGCAATAATCTGCCTTGAGCTATAGCTATAATTATCATGGTCATAGCTACAGTTTGTATTTTGAATTACTTTATATATCACTAATGATGAACTGAAATGAGTGATTTTTAAATGATTCGGTTAGTGGATTATCTTTTATACATGAAATCAAATTCAGCACCAAGCTAATTAGCTAATTCATAAATCTTTTTGAATTTGCAATAATACTCTTGAAATTGTTTTGATGTGAATGTCATATATTTTAAAATTTCTTTATTTGGTTTATATTATGAATCTTTTTATTAGTTACATCTAGTAAACTTACTCTTCTGTTATTAAGGTTCTGATGAGTATAAAATCTATGGAGTGTGTCAATGAAGCATTGGAAGAAGACATAGCATCTCTGAAAGCTATAATTCTGAGGCAACAAGAACACTTAGCTACTGAGAAAAGTAATGACATTGAGCAACTCTGTTACTACCTACATCATTTAATACAGAATAAGAAGGAGAGAATAGATGATGTTGACGATTCAGATGACGACACTACAGAAAGTGGGACCTTCAATGAAGAAAAAGATGGCACATCAAATGAAATCACTGATAAAGAAAAGGGATATCGAGGCAGAGAAGAAGAGTATGAGTGGAGTGATGGCGCTGAAGAAAAGGGGAATAGAGACGGAGAAAAAGGTGAAGAATTGAATGATAACACTCAAGGAATGGGGAAGGAAGAAAAAGCATGTGAGCTGAATGGTAGCACTGAAGATGAAATAGAAAAAGTTGATGAATCTGGAGACAATGTTCGAGAAAATAAAGTTGAAGATGAAGATAGAGTTGAGAGATCAAATGATAAAACTCAAGAAGATACAGATGAAGATGGTGAAAAAGTGGACATGTCAATTGTGATGGGGAATCCAATAATGACACTCCAGAAAGGCCAAAAGGAAGTGAAGAAAAACTGTGTGAGTGAAATGACAACACTCAAGAAAAGTAAGATGAAGAAGTTGACAAGTCAAATAAACAGTGGTGCTCCAGCAAAGAGAGAGGGAAATGAAGACAGAATTTTTTTTATTGAGTATAAAGATGTGTCATTGACTGACACTCTTCTCAATATTTCAAAGGTAACGTATTAATGTCAATAGATAGTTATACCTGTAGGCTATTTTATTAAGGCAGCTATAACTATAGTTTAATTTGCTTAGAGATTGATGTGAGTCGACTGTTTAAGTGAAAAATGTGAAGAGTTAGTGCTGATAAAGGATATTGCTTTTGAGTGTTTTTAAATATTTTGATGAATTAATTTCTTCATGGCATTTATAACTCAGACAAGTCACTTTTGTGTTCATTACTAGTTCCTTCTTCATTGTTCTAACTTCAAACAGATATTGCACATCTACTTTGTTTCTCTTTACTCTCTTAATCAAATTACTCATGTATTTACTTATAATTTAGTTGACATCTACTTTCTTGTATTTTCATATACAAAATCAAATTAAATGTTTGTAATAGTCTCCACACGACATGCATAGTAACTATTGTACCATAGCTATAATGTATTATCAAATCATTTAAAAAAGAGTATATAATTGCTCAGTATAGTAAACTATTCAATCTAATTTATTTAGCACAAATCCAGCCTGGGAAAATAAATGCTCAACAGATGCATAGCTGCATGGAATTGAATTATTCAATAGTTGAAGTGCCAACATGGATAGGCTTGTTGTGTTTCGCTCTGTCCAAAAAAGTATGGGATCTGCACGCAGTTTACTCGAGGCTGTTAAAAATAAGACTGTACCAAAGCAGCATCAGCAAACTCACCTGCCATCATCTTGACCATGTGTGTGTGTATATTTTAGCTGTCTTCTTCATCCAGTAGTCAATTTAGGTGTGGCCACCTAGGGATGTTTGGTAAAGGGTCTGGCCCCATGAGACTAGGGATGAGGGGAGAAGAGCGAGCCTAGCACGCACTGCATAATATACATGAAATACTATCGTGCATTCCAAAAATGCTTCGTGTATTTACATATATCTACTTATTGCTTCATCCTTTGTATTTATATTTGTATAGTGTCTATACACGTGCAATATTTGACTTCAAACAGTCTAAATTTTCAAGTTTTTCATGTTTCATTTTAATCATTTTGATTGGCCTTTAACGAACAAAAAATAAACAAATAAATAATCATGCATTCATTTATTCACTCACTCACTCACTCGCTCACTCACTCACTCACTCACTCACTCACTCACTCACTCACTCTCACTCACTCACTCACTCACTCACTCACTCATCACTCACTCACTCACTCACTCACTCACTCTCACTCACTCACTCACTCACTCACTCACTCACTCACTCACTTCACTCACTCACTCACT
>WLWI01002732.1_pt1 | contig 15249 bp, 6 predicted proteins | sample 6701501 | NCBI WGS metagenome assembly WLWI01 (sample SAMN12718690, study PRJNA515312) | sponge metagenome | isolation source: marine sponge | host: Mycale hentscheli | place: New Zealand: South Island, Marlborough, Capsize Point | collected 2014-11-01
GGCTGACAGGTGTTATAGGATTGCTGGAGGATAGTGAGTGTAGCAGGTGAGGCTGACAGGTGTTATAGGATTGCTGGAGGATAGTGAGTGTAGCAGGTGAGGCTGACAGGTGTTATAGGATTGCTGGTTGGTAAAAAATGACAAATAATTCCTTTTTGTCCAGTAATATTATAATAAATATATAAGATGTACAATTAGAATACAAGACAATGCAAGAAAAAACAACAACAAATTGAATGAATGGAAATGAGTACATAAATTAATTAAGGAGATAATTGAATGAATATAAATAAATTGTTGTTGTTTTTGTTGTTTGACTGTAGGGACACTGCTGGCCAGGAGCGATTCAGGTCAGTCACTGCATCCTACTACAGAGGATCACATGTGAGTGATTGTGCCATAGCTAAAGTGGTCATTCTAATTTCATGAAGTGCTACAAATTAGCATGTATTGAGTTGGTTTGGTAATCAGAAATTCATGTCCTTATAATTTCTGTTTTGAGACACCCTTTACCTAATCACATAGTTGTGTTATTGGACGCTGTACAAACCAAAGTGTACATTAGTACATACATATGTGTACATTAATTTCTCTCTCTCTCTCTCTCTGCAGGGAGCTCTGCTAGTATTCTCATTGTCCAAAGACACCTCCTTCGTGGGTCTTAACTACTGGCTCGATGAAATTAAAACCGTAAGAATTAACATGAAATGATTCTCTGGGGTAGTTAGTTTACTAGGATCCAACAAACAGGCATAATACAAGTATGTACTAGAGAGTCAAGTTAATGGTGATGTGTGAATTGATTAAATCAATCTTGTTGTCATGACAACTTGTGGTTTTTGTGGTTAAGAAAAAGTGAAAGTGCCAGTAACTTGATAGTTCTTTTTTCCTGTAAGACAATCAGCAAGAGAAGGAGTTTAAAGCAAGTTAACACAAAATTATTTTCTAGTATCAAAAAAAAAAAGTACTGTAAAAGCTAAACATTCGGACTTACTGGTTACTAATGGTTCAATCTTAAACCGACGCTCAAAGGTAAGCATTCCGGCAGCCATATTTTAAAAAATGTTAAATAAAATTCTGCTGATGCTTTCATTTTTCATACAAGATGCATCGTAAGAGAAAGCCATTGGACAGTGCTACATCACGGCAACAAAAAATTAGGACTTTATATTGGATAATCAATTTTTTAAAACATCGGAATAGTGCCGACTGAACGAATCGAGTGATATGACACTTGTGCGGGTGAATGGTGTATACACTGTGTTAGGTGCTACACTCCTCACCTGTTGCTGTACTGATTTGCAAGTATGCTGTTTACGCATTTGTGTGTGTGTACATGTGTGCGTGCGTATGTAGAATGCCCCTGAGAGGTTCCAGGTAATACTGATAGGCACAGATACAGAGAGTGAAGATGCATCCATGAACGTGGAGATTGCCAAGCAGTTTGCACGGGAGAAGCAGCTGGAGTTCTTAACATGTGACATTTCCGACCAAGTACAGGTAGACTCTACTTTCATGTCACTTATCAAGAAAATCCTCGGCAGTTGGGACGATAGCGTGCAAACTGGTAAGGATTGTTGTGTGTGTGTGTGTGTGTGTGTGCATGTGTGTGTATAATTCAGACAAGGCAATGCACCTAATTGTGCACAAATTTACTTTGAATTACCAGGCCTGTTGGCCATTAGAAGTAACGTTCATTGGACTTGGGTAGCACACAGTAGCTTTTGTCTTTATATTTGATGTGATTCCTTACCAACTTCCCCCCCCCCCCCCTCCCCCCCTTACAGAAAGCATCCGTTTGGACTCAAGTGAGCCTAACTCCAGTGAAGGAGGTTGTGCATGCTAAGAAAATAAACATCATATAATCTTGTCTTTTTTATTCAGCTATTCTAGCCCATTCCATTCCACTGTTATTGTTGCACTTTCTAATTTATTAATTCATTTTATATGTTTATAAAAAGTTCAACAGTTTTTAAGTACAGAATACAGTGAAATCTCTCTATGGACATTCCATATAACGGACATCTCTCTGCAATGGGCAATAGTAAAGGCACAATGAGACTTACCATAGCTAAATAATAACCTCTATGTAAAGTACACCTCTGTATAATGGACAAATCGGGTGTTGCTCAAGTGTCCATTATTCAACAAAGGTTCTACTATAGGTGGAACAACACGAGTGATCTGCCCTCACACAGAACCTTGACAGTCAAAACCACACGGTAGTGTCCTAAGGGTGTTTTTTTTATTTTATGGCTCAAGGGGTAGTGAGATCTGGTTGTCTCTCTGTAGTATCTCTCCTTCTGGCATTCTGTATCCCCCCCCAAATCCCCTTCGTTCCCTCACTTGACAATTATTACAGTATGCTTGATGGAATGCCTGCTCACAATACAGAAAAGGGGTCGGCTACGGTTTAATCATTGGTAGATGTCACTTGCTGCGTTGGTATTTTTTCAAACTTACTCCTGATTAGAAAACAAAACGGAGTTCAAGTAGACAATGATTTAGTTTGTTTTGGCATCTAATTGGGATTGTGCAAAGAAACCAATTAACAATCCCATACAACTAGTTCTCCCAGATCTCAACGTTTGCATTTACATACAGCTGTTGGTCAATAAAACGACTATATCTTATCCATCTCCACATGTATATTAAATATATTATGTGAAGTATAATTAAACTATCATATTAAAACAGCTTTCAATTAAAACAAAAACAGTACAACAATATTAATATTTCAAGTGCACAAAAGTAATATTGATTAAAATGTGAAGATATAGATAATACCAGGCAATAATGGGCTAAATTATAGTCCACAAAACATTTAAATTAAAAAAAAAAATTAAATAGCAATTGCAAATTTATATAGTACAAGACTGAACGAATTAAATTAATTAACTTGGCAGATTTGGAATGATGAAGTGCATATGAAATTCAATTGAGAGTTTGCCAGAATTAGTGATATGCAGTGAAGATTGCCGCAGCCTCACGAGACGTTGTCCTCCATCAAGCCAACATGAGGTCCCTGTGCTTGTGCAACTCGTGCATGATGGCACTGTCATCTGGTTCAACCAGTTGGGCCTGAAGCAACTGGTGGATGTTGGAGCGCTACACACACACACACACACACACACATTATTAAAGTGCCACTCTTCAACAGAAAACTTTGCTTTAAAATATTTAAGTTTTTTCAGTCTTAAAACTTTTTGCTGAAGTCTGACCCCCTCTAAGGAGGACTTCAGCAATGATCCCTGAGGAGGACTTCGGCAAGAAGTCGAAACGTCGAGTTAAGTTTGTATTAAAATATACAATGGCTGTTAAAACTGCTATTATTGTAATACTTCAGCTGAGAATGACTGAACTATGATGTCTTGTCTTGCCATTGTGGCTTGGGTGACATCTACATACTTGTACCATGGTAATCAGATTGCTCAATTAGTGGTAAATATATTTCATACCCACCTGCTAAGAGGTGAATAAGTAATGTCGGTTTTTTTTTGTGTGTGTTTCCGATAGCCTAGAGCAAGTCGGTTGCACCACTCCGTTCGGTCGGTACGGGATTTATCCTATCCTCGGGCCTTTGGCTCTCAGTTGTGTAAATCCCGTACCAACCTCCACGTAGTGGTGTAGCCTATACATATACCCCACTGGTGCACAATGAATTAATACATGCAGAAAAAAGGAGGATGTGGGTGGGTGAGGGGGAATTATCACTGAGAGTCCTATATTAACATACTACTAACACTGGGCACACACACACACACTAATATTGGACTACTGTCGCTACATGAATACAAACACCAACTCAGTGGACTTGTAACACATCGAACCATTCAGAACATCTCCCTCAGACACACGCCCACTTCCATGTTGGACCACCGAACATTAGCACACAACATGTCTAATGAAGGCGTAAAGACAATTATGCCAATAACACATACTGCATGTGCACACACACACACACATAGGGGCTGGCATTTAGCAATCTATCACATGCTTAAACATCACATCAACTGGTCACCTGACACCTTGTTTGTTGATTTATTGCCGTAGTAAACTAGCATACATTCCAGGGTGACCATCAGCTACAGAAAGTGAGCAACACGTCACCTCCTCACTAATGCTAGACCACGACAGACAGTGGACTTATATTCTCAAGAATGACTCACTTTTTTATGTGTTTCAAATCAGCTGCAACAAGTGATCAGATTACATACGTTATGGATATGCTGAAAATTATGACAGCATGCTTAGCAATTAACTTCACCAAGGGATTCATTTAGAGTCGCACCTTAACTCTGCCGGAGTCCCATCAACACCAGAGTGACACGACATACTAGTGGCAATTGTCACACCCCGGTAGCAAGGTGCGACATAGTTTACCCTTCACGTGTTAATGTGCAACTATATATATATATATACATGTGATATAGGTAGGAAATTATTGCAATCTGTTGGTCTACACCAGCCGTCAATTCCAAATAATTAATTAATTCTAATAAATACTACCCAGAGGAAACTGATTCTACATAGCACAAACTCTGTCAGAGATATTACCAATTTACTGCCAAAAATATGATGTCACAACACCCATCTCCCCTCTAATTGCCCCATCTCCCCTCTAATTACCCCATCTCCACTCTAATTGCCCCATCTCCCCTCTAACTGGCCTATCTCCTCTAATTGTCCCATCTTGCCCAAACTAAGTTGTCTGACAATGGCTCTGAGTGCTGGCCTTTCATAGTAGAGGAGGCAAGTTGAAACTGCAGTGTGGATTATTGCATCACTGTATATTTAACTAATGTGATACAATTGCCATTGCCTACTGAAATAACAAACAACAAGAACCGAATGCAACTGTAAGTCTACAAATCCAGTGGCGTAGGAAAAGATAATTTTGTGCACCATTGAAAGAGGTGACACTTCACATGAACACCTTTTAACATGACCTTAAAGCCTCTCTCCCCCACCCCCAACAACAAAACATCTTCCTACGCCACTACTGCAATCATACTTTATACTGCACCCACTTATATATATATATATTAAATCTAACACAATATTGAACAAAATCCTATACCTACACTGAGAATAACTTAATAGCCTTTATACAAAAACAACAACTAACACAACATTAAAAAACAACAAAACAACAACAAAAACAACTAATTCCTACACCTACTACACTTGAGACCACTTACCAGATGCTCCCTGGATGATGTGACATCCCAAGCTTCAGAGTCAGCCACGTCACCATTCGGCCCCAAGTCCTCGTCATCTTGATTACCGTAAACCGCGTCCCACTTAATCAAGAAAGTGTCGAGCACGAGGGAAACAAACAGGTTCATGCCGATGATGGCAGCCAGAAGCCACCAGATGATGAAGTAGAGCCTGGACCACCCGCGAAACACGGAATCGCGAGTGAATTTATCGAGGAAGACGAACCAGTTGTTGACCACCATGATGTCCCAGAGGGTCACAAGTGACGACCCAAAGTCGTGGAAGTTGTTGGCATAGTAGTTGAGATTGTCGTAATCGCCACACTGCAAGCTGTAAGGTTCGCCCGTGGTGTCGTCGGGAGCAGATTCCCCGTCCACGTCGGTGAAAAGGTTCATGCCGAGGAGAGCGAAGATGTAGTAAATGATCACCATGAGCCCGGCGAAGCCACTCAAGTTCTTGAAGAGGTCGATGATGATGCTGATGAGAATTCGCAGACTCTTGACATGCGCCACGATCCGCAGCAGGCGGAAGACAATGACGATATTCATCACCCTGACGGCCATGTCGTAATGGAAGATGTCGCTGCTGCGGTCAGAACTGAAGGCGCCCCTAGAACCTGAGATAAGAAGGATCTCCAAGACGACCAGGATGACAGTGAGAAGCCCCTCGTAGACATTGCCCACGCTGCGGAAATACCCCTTCAAGCCGTAACCCACAATTTTCATGGATTGCTCCAGGATGTAGTAGAGGATGAACACTAGGTTGTAAAAGGCCAGACGAGAGTCCGGCTTCTCTAGGGCGTTGTCGTAACTGATCTGTAGTTCTATGGTGATTAGAACAACATTAACAACGGAGAGAAAGTGAGTGAAATAAGAGAAGTAGCGGTGGCGAATGATGTGCTGGAACCATTGGAACCAGCGGAACTGTCCGTAGTACGGCCTCCTCTCTTGCATCTTCCTGGTGGGTTCTTTAGAGACCAAGTCAAACACATCCTTGAATTGCTGCCAGTTGAGACACTGGGAGGACATCGTCTCCAGCTTTTGGTACATCTGGGGCACCTGCAGGGATCAAAATATGTACATATGTATACCAAATGAAAATGTACAATACTTTACCAAAGTGGACTACTTAGGTCATTTTACACATTTTCATCCTAAATATAATAATCCACGTGATCCACTCTCCCAGTGGGCAAAACAATGGCATGGCAGATTAAACACACAAAAGCCAAATATAGCTCTTATGTTATTAATAGAATAATAGAATGATGTATACAAACCACACTCACTACCATTTCACAATCCTTTGACTGTGATTCTGGACAGACGAAATGACTTCGTAAATTTTGTCAACTAACTTGGCTTCGTGGAATCTTGGCTTTCTGCAAGACCATGCGAACAAGGTCCTTGTTGACCACCTCCTGGACGTAGCTGAGCCTAGACCCCCTCTTCTGCTGCTGCTGCTGGGTTTTCCTTGCCAGCAGAGTGAAGGCTGCTCGAAAGGCCACCCTCCGCCGAAAGAAACTGCTCTGAAGTGACTTCTGGAAAAAACCCTTGAACTGGTTGTAAGTGGCCGCAATGAGGAGGTTGAGGATGAGGAAGGTGCCGATACCGAGGAACATGATGAAATATATGGACGAGAAGCGGTTGTATTGGTAGATGGGCATCATGACGTCTGGATGATTAGCAGTAGTTAGCAGAATCAATAGAGACATGAAGGCTTGGGTCACACTGCTGAAGTACTGAGACCCTTCCAAGTGCGAAAACTGTGAATAGCTCAAGTTGCGCCCCCACGTGTCCGTCAGGTTATACTCCGCGAAAGACGTCTCGTTACGCATAGATTTATCCACGGACGTCGGGCGCGGGAACACGAGCAAGCCAATCATGGCAAACACGTAGAGGTGCAGTACCAGAAGGATCAAAACGGAAAAGATTTGAGGCAAGGTGAGTACGACAGCCTTGATGAATTTCTTCATAAGGGTAGAAGAGATGAGGAAGAATATCGGCCTGCAGTATCGGCGCACACGAATTATGTAACCAAGCTTGACAGAATCTTCCCGAATCCCACAATAAGCGAGAGAGACTCCTATGTCCGCAAAGGAGACCATGATCATGACAAAGTATAGGACCAACCACGGCTTCCGCACAAACATACGCCAGCCGAGCAAGAAGAACTTGAAGCAGCAGTCGGTCAGAAAGCACATGAGGCATATCACCTCAATGGACTCTGTCACCCCACAGTTTAGTTCAGGCATGCGCCAAGTGAGGTTTCGGTAGTGGCTGTCGGATGACAAAGTGATGGAAGTGGGATACTCAAAGAACGCCAGCATCATGTTGACGAAGATTACAAAGCCAATAAACCAGCGGACAAATCTGTGGTAATAAATGCGGTAGAACTTGAGGGAGGTGGGGTCTATACGGTGCTGGATAGAGTGGTAGTAGATGCCATCTTCGATAAAGACTGCACTCTGAAAGATGGCCACGTCCGAGAGATCCTCTGAGAAGGGGACATCATTGATGTTAATGACGGAGTTGATCTGGACGCTGGTGGCGGTTGTGTTGTGGCTGACGGTCTGGTCGTTGTCCCCTCCTTTGAGATCAGCGTAGAGATCCACTGGAATTGACACACACACGACAAACAATGTAATACCAACACAAACAAGATCACCCCTCGCCTCAACAGCAGCTACTCTTGTGCTCGGAATAGCTGGGATGTCAATGAAAAATTGCAAATGATTTACATAACCATGCACTATACAAAGAGTCAAGTGGCGTTGTCAAGACGGTAGTATTACAACATATATCAATTAAAGCCAAGAGAACTTCAATGTACTTCCATCACTTTGTGTGTAAGACACATAAAATACCCTCCGTTACATTAAATACTTACCATACCAGTAACGTTTTTCTTCTTACCTTTTAAATAGCAACAACTAAAACTTACCAAAAGACCCATAACTCCCTGAGTAGGTGGCACTCTCCAACCTATATTTGTTCAAAATGTCCTCCCTCTCCATCACAATTCTGCAAAGCCTACTGTCCTTACTTTCAAAGCTAGCTTACTAGGTATCTAACTCGGGGCTAAACTGGTTCATAATTAACTCTAAATAATTTTGGACTTTCTGAAACTAAAGCCATTGCACTTTTCACTCCTCGTTGCTCAGATAATGGTTAACACTCCTGTCAAGTTAGTACATAAATGAGTGGCACTGCCTCCAAATACCAGCCCACTGCTGTAACAGGTGTCCTAACTACAACGTACTATTCATTGCTCGTTTTAAAGCTGGGTCTGAAAGGTTTCAACTTGCTCCGAACTTGTACGTCCTACGATAGCCTATTCACCGTCAGCTTGCTGACTACCAGAGCAACAAAAACGACGCACACATGACCTGACTGACGACACTTGACCTTTCTCCTCAAAATTTTGCTGTTGGTTGTAGTTGTTTTTTCAGTTTAGTGTGCGGACTCAAGAATTGCTGCGGTAAGCAGTTTTCATATCATCCAATGGAGGTGTGGCTACTTCCGGCACGTGAGTGAAGCTGTCGTCGTCGTGCGACAAAAAATTGAGAAAATGACTTGAAAAATATAAAGTATTTCTCTCCTTCTCCTCTTCAGTTTTGTAGAGTAATGGTGGAGATTGGTACTAGTTGTTCTGCTGACTAATTATCAGACCGTGTAACTGGTACCAAAGTCTTGGAAGATCCTCCCAGTTCTCGCTGCAAGTTGTTTGTTTGTGGGGAGCAGCCGCTATTATTTTGTTCAAGCTGCACTCTAGCTTGATTGGAATTTGTAGGCGTATTCTGCGTGAGCCTTGATTGTCTCCGCAGTTTCATGAGGTAAGAGACTGGATTGAGAGAGAAAGGAGGGAAAAGAAAAGGGAAAGTTGCAATTTTTTGTTTTGTTTGTTTTTTGTACTATCAAGGGTAGTTCTGAACACCAGTAGGCCGTTATATGGGATTCTAAATATGTACACTTAATATAACTGTCATAGGAATCGTTACTGAATAGATCGAAGTTAAATTAGCCAATCTTTGTTTACTTAAATTACACCACAGCACAGGCTCAAAAATGGTGGGGACATGTTGGTGAGAAGAGGTGTGGATAGTTTCAGCATAACTGCTTACATATTCTTTTAACTGTAAAAGTGGCTGTGGTTTATTTACTGCTCAATAGTGTCTATTATTAGATCAGGGGGAAGGTTAATGAAAAATAAAAAATAAAGCAAGTGTGTGTGCTTTTATCTGTAAAGCTGGTGTAAGCAGTATCATTTTTGTGGTCACCCTGGATACATCAGCTATATGTTAGTAAAATAGAAATCATTTCCTTCCAAGTTTGATGTCTATTAAGCTGGTGAGTATTGATGAATTATCGAGAACATTGATGACTATTTTGAGTACTTTGTGAAAAGAATTCTTCTTCTTCTTTTTTTTATTGATAGTTGTTGGCAATTGCATTTCTATGGCTGTACACAGATAAAGGCCCAATAAAAATAGTTTTAATATGAGTGTACGCAGGCAGTTGTGGTGTGCTGGCAATATATCATGTCCAACTACGAGAGGACTGACTCCCTGGAAATAGTTGGGTGTGTATGTATGTGTATGCTCGTGCCTGATTCTCCTGGAACGTGTTTTCTGCTTCACGGATGTGCTCCAGTTGTGTTAATCTGGTGATCCCCAAACTCAACAATTAAATTTGTTCAACTATGTTTGTCCCGACTTGGTTTTGCCGCAAATGTGTTTCTAGTTTATGTTTGGAAATCTGGTGGTTTTCTTTGTTCGTTTGTTTTTTGTTGTTGTTGTTGTTGTTGTTTTGTTTGTCTACCCATCAAATTTATTCAAAAGTGTCCTTTACTGTTTAGAAAAATGGCAGGTTCTTAATAGAATCATAAAATTCAAGCTTGTGTGTGTATGTATCTCTCTCCTCTCTCTCTCTCTAGATTAGTGATCTAGATTGTCTTGGTATATAAATGCATGCTTATGTTGCAAGTATGTACTCTGCCCCCAACTTTTAATAGTTATGATATAATTTATTTATTTGCTTTACCAAATCATTTGCTCACTTGCTTTAAAAATAGAATTTCTATTTTTACCTGCGTTTTATTTTTACCCGGGCGATTACGCCAGGCAGCTAGAGAGAAATTTCTATCGTGTGTTAGTTAGCAACACGTATTGCTCGGCATCTTGTCTGGAGGGGTTCTCAGTATTGTCGGCCAGTCATGGCAGCTTGTAGCAAGTCCTGCTATGCGACATCACGGCCGACTCTCTCCCATTCAGATGATCCTGTTTCCACTAGGTGAAGATTTGTACACCTCTTGTCGCCAAGATTACTTGACTGAAGCTGTACTGTTCCCTTATATTGCAGTACATGTTTGGTGTTTTTAAAAAAGGATTGTTAAGGAACATTTGTAAGGCATTCTTTTAATGTAATAGTTCTGTTGAGGATTTTCTCTAATCATGTAGTTAGAGTTGATAAGCAGGCTGGCTTGTGCTCATTGTTTTTTCTCTGTTTAATCTATTTATGGCAACTACAGCAGGTAGGGTGCCTCTCAATAAATTTGAGAATCTCACATCATGAAGGTCTTGTTTTAAGATACCAGAAGTTAATGGCAAGTAAGAATTTTAAATTGGGAAGCTGAAGTGCTCAAGAATGTGCAGTTGTTGTTGTTGTTGTTGTTGTTGTTGTGGTTTTTGGTGAATGTTGATGCGTTATGATAGAAATGCTCTACATTGTGCTAAGATACTAACAGCTTTTCTGTGATAAATCTTTATGTAGCAAGGATTGATTAGCACTTTCCACTCAGGGGATATGTGGTAATGAATACCATGCAAGTTGTTCTCAGAACAGAGTGAATTTATGAAACATACAGAGAAAGTCTGGTTATTTTAGGATAGTTCCTGTGTCAGGCACATATTGGTTGAATTCGACACTCTGTGCGATGAGATTGTTTTTCTATGGTATATGTTGTACAATATCTCAGTCTATTTTTTAAATCTCACTTGCCAACCATAACAAAGCATTTCATAATTGTTAACAACACGTTATTGTAACATGTGTTAAAGCAAATGGAACTAATTGACTTAGTAAACTTGTTGGTGGTTAGCTGAACACACTAATTTTTTTTTGTGAATTACATTTGAGGGGGTTTACAAGTAGCTGACAGTAGCATCATTTAGTGGGAATAGGAAATTGGTTGGTTGATGTCATCTTTTTAGCAGGTGGTGCTAATAGCTTCTTAACCAGCACTTCCCATGTCTAGTCACTTTTAAAAGCTCTATAATAGCTTGTTAATTAAGGCAATAATTCTACCAGTCCCCCATTTCTCCCCCCCCCCCCCCCCTCTTTCCCCCCAACCCCTTCCATATCATGTGCAAGTTCAATTTATCAGTCCTGGTAACTGGCACATTTCAAGAAGGAAGTGAAGCAACCTTCAATTGAGTTGTGGACACAGCAAGCAATATTGATTTCATAATGCTGTCTCTTTTGTTTGCAATCCTGAAACTACACCATCCAGTTTTTGTTGCATTATTATTGTTGTTGTGGTTGTTATTAACCCTCAGTGCGCATGCGTGAGAGGGTTGTAATAGTCTGTCTGTCTGTCTGTCAGTCAGTCAATCATTCTGTCACATTATAGCAGATCTCGAAGACAGTGGTTTCCTAAAGAATCAAAATTCTGTGCTGGACAATGTAAGTCCTTTGATGTGATGTGCCAGAATTTTTTGTTTCGACTTAGTTTTCCAGAATAAGCTAGTTATTTTTTGGCTGTATGATCGTAAACTTTAGTGGGTGACACCCCCTATTGTCACGTAATTTTTGAGCGAATAATTTTTTGCTGCGCGTGGAAGTTTTGTTTTATAGTCTCAAAGTTTACCAAGTGCTGGAATTGGCTTCTCTTATGAAGACACTGTTTACGTCTATTGCACTTGAGCTACATATCGGCGTATTGATATGCCAAAGAAGTTATTATTAGCAATATGCCACCGATAGAAGGTGGAATGGTGTGCTTCGATTATTCTGCTGTAATTATCAAATATCCAATAATAATGATGAAATTTGCTGATGGAGCATTTTGCAATGAAAGTAGTACAGTTGTGAAGTTCTTACCATTCTGATAATGCAAACACCTAGCAGGTATCCAGGGTTTTCCGTTTGTCTTACCTCACTTAACAGTTGTGTTTTTAGGAGACACTTTTAGGATTACCCAGTGGTTGCTGTTCTAATTAAAAATGTGCAGAAAGCCTCTATCGGAGTGGCTAGATCTAAAGTGTGCTGTAAATATTGGCTTCTTTTATCAATGCCATATGGCATATTACCATAGCAAAGGTAAGAGAGATGGTGGGAACCCCATTACATCTAACATAAAAGTATAAGAGGATTGAACCGGCAAATATAGCTATTGTGGTCTGTTACCTATAAACACCTTTTTACTATTGCATTAGGACGTTTTCTATAATTCTCTGCTACTACTGCTAAAATAATGACCAATTTCTTAGGCTGAAGATTAAAATTATTTCATGCATTTAAAAATTGCAGGAAGTCAAATTTTAGTTGCAGGTACCTAAGCATTTAGGAATTTGAAAGAGAATTTTCCACATGGCCTTGTGCAAATGTATCCATATGCTTTCTTTCTCGGCTTCCATTCTCAGCATTTTATTGAAGCGGTGATGGCGGGAGTGCTAGATTCCTCTTTGCAGTGTCAAAGTTAGTTAAAAGAGTGAGATGGCAAGCTCGTTGTGTACTTGTCCAGATCATGTTCATTCATATAAATGCGAATTTCTATTGGCTGATGTAATTACAGAGCACCCTACACTTAATCCATGACCTCTCCTTGTATAGTGTTACGTTAATTGAAGCCGTTGGAAGTGAAATTCTGTCAGCTGAGGTGTCTATATTGGTGGTGTTTATATACACTCACTCAAGCCCTTGTATTCAAGAGTGTTGGATGAGAACAATCTCCGATGAATTCGGCATTTGTAATTAGATGCCTCTTCAGTGCTCCTTTGTGTGAAACTTCTCAGGTTTCTCTACCGACATGTTTGATAGATCATCTGGAATATGAAGCTCAGGTTTAATTAATTTGTTTTGAACCTGTGGAAGAGTGGGATGGTAAATTAAATACTTGGGTTGAGCTCTGAAATCTTGCACCAGATTCCTCCGCCCACCAGTCATTCTCTCACCAGCTCTACACGACAAGTGAATATGAGTCCTTAACTTCCAGCATCATTGAAGACATTGTGTAGAAGTACCGAGGTAACCATGTCACTATAAACAAGCAATTCACTCTGTGTGTCAGAGATGACATACTGAGGACTGAGCATGTGCAATGTGAAAAATTACTACTTTTTTTTTTTGTTGTTGAAGTGTCCAAGCACATTTTACTTTTTCTCAAGTGCATTCATACGAGAATGTATTTTTATGTACATTGATGATGCCGTAGCTATTGTTTTCACCCTGACACTGCTCTCACTCTTGAACTTGACCTTGAGATTCTAATCAATGGATATCGACTTACAAGAAGTCGGGATTGGTCAAGTGACACGAGTCTACTGCTTTCGTTGTCATGGTATCATGCAGTTTGCGGTCAATTTCAATTGCAGTGATTTCAAATTTAAATCTGGAACCGGAGTTCCCAAATGCTGGCGAGCCCTAAACAGTTTGTAGCACTGGAGCACGGCATAAACAAAACTCAATGTGTTGTGAACACAAAGGACCTGGTGGGTGTTGCCCGTGTCTTGATGTTCGCAATTTGGGGTATTACCAGGGAAAACCCGAAATTATCACTTACATAGTAAAACCAGTATTAAAGGTTGACACTGAGATGCACTTGTAAGTCATCCCTAGATCTTAAGAAAGTGTTTATAAACATTGATTTTTTGACTAGCTTTCCCAATATATACATATATATATATATATATATAATATAATTATATATAATTGGCGAGCGAGCGAAGCGAGCGAGACACTCGGGTTAACGCAATCGAGATTTCGCTATATTTATTTATTTATCTGTTTATGTACGTGAGACTTCTGTTTTAGCCCGCGCTTCTAAGGACGTAATTAGGTAAAGTGTTTCTAGAATATAAAACAACGCGCGGAAAATCCTGCTGTTCGCGTGTGAAAAAAATATTTAAAAGTTAGTTCTCTTTTTAATTGTCGCAGTAGAACTGTGCTAGCTATTGCTAGAGTTTTTGGTGTTCTTCATACTTTAATCTAAGCATGGAGATGTTGAAAAATCAAACTGAAAAGAAAAACTTCATAAACTTCACTAAACGGAATCCTTAGTAGCTTGAGTGTTAGAAGTAAAAATCAATCATTGAACACTAGTGTAGTTTTAGGCTCGCTCGCCATTTGTGCTCAAGCACATCACTAGTTATATTGATCGTTCGTGTTGCGAATGGTGTATTTGAACTCCAGTATGATTATTATTTTTCCATATTACACACTGCTATTGCAGTTCAGTTTGCATTATGTAGGAATTCTCTGTGAAAACCTTATCACAATAGGTTAGAGAAACCGCTGGCATATGGAACATTATTGTGGAAACCTTTGACTTACTTCTTGCAGTCTTACAAGGTTCTTTATAGAACTAGCTCTCACCTTAAGGTTTCACGCTTCATTCGTTACCTGTAATTAAAGCTAGCGACATAGGAAGTTGTTGTTTTTGCAGATTTGAGCAGAATTGTTGTAACATTTCTCTGAACTTGTGTCACTTGTATAGCTCCAGTTGGTTGGCTAATTAGCAGAGTGAAGTTTAAGACAAAAGTGACCTTTATTGCTATCAATGACAGTAGAATTTAAAAAATGGTGAATAACCATGGGACTAAGTAGGATTTAGATGGAATGGATTGTACTTATCGTATACAGTATATCTTGTCAAATCTTATTACTGGAATAATCAGTCAAGTTTTTTGTGGGTGTGTGTGGGGATTGGGGGGGGGGGGGGGGGGGGGGGGGTTGGGGTTTTTTTTTTTTTTTAATGTTTTGTTTGTTTTTGTTTAATTTTTTTGTGGGGTTGTTGTTGTTTAAGGGGATT
>WLWI01002733.1_pt1 | contig 15248 bp, 13 predicted proteins | sample 6701501 | NCBI WGS metagenome assembly WLWI01 (sample SAMN12718690, study PRJNA515312) | sponge metagenome | isolation source: marine sponge | host: Mycale hentscheli | place: New Zealand: South Island, Marlborough, Capsize Point | collected 2014-11-01
GGGGGGGGGGCTCTGCCCCTACTATTCAAAATTGGGGGGGGGGGGGGGCTAGAGCCCCCTGAGCCCCTACCTTCTGCACCTATGGTCAGGCCTGCGAGGATGCCTAAAGATTGATCTTTGAACTTTCTCATATTTGTGTGTTTGTTTTGTTACGCATGCGTGTTTTGATTTTTCCCCGTTTTTTTCCTTATTGCTTATTCTTTTTGTTGCTCACCCATTCAGTTTTTTTTAGTTGTTGTAACGCGCTTGTGTTGTGGCACTCGTCGCACCGCGTCTTCTCTCGTTCTTGTCATGTACGTGAATTGTCTTCATCTTGTACGAACTGTCTTCGTCGTGTACGAACTGTCTTCACCGTTTACGTTGAACTTTCTTCTACGTGTACGTTGAACCCTCTACACTTTGTGTGAGTCATTCATTTTTTGTGTCTCCTTACTGTTGTGTGTGCGGTTTGTGAGATTTGTTGTTCTATCTCAGTTATCTTTCATTGAGTTACTGTTCATTTTCATTTCATAGTCAACCCCTGAATCTTCATTACAATTTAACTAATTAACCCTTTATTTGTGACTGTCAGGGGGGCTAATTGTGTGGCCTTAGATTGTTCAGTCTGTTACGAAGTTCAGGACGTCTGTGGGCTTTACAACCCCACAGCTCTCTTATTGAGTGAGGACGGCCCTGGCAGGACGCGACCGCTCCAATATATTCACAAGTGATGAATTTATATAAGGTTGAATACTTTAATGTAAAAAAAATAAGTTGACTACACGGAAAATTCCTTCAGTAATTTTAACATGGAGTTTGTTTCTCTCCACTTGTGTTACATAAGCTATGTAGTTGTGCAAGTATTATATATATACAGTGAAGTCTCCGATAAAGGACACTCCGACGAAGGGACAATGTATTGATAATCAAAGACAAACCTGAAGTCCCACAAAATTAATTCCTGTACCAAAATAATACAAATAGAATCTCCTAAAGAGGACAATCCCTCTACAAGGGACAAAATGCGCTGAATTTATGCTCCCAAAGTGTCCTTTATCCGGAGACTCCACTGTATTTGAATAATAATACTGAGAAAGTGAAAATCTATAATAATATACTTGTGTGTCAGTAACAACGACCAACGATGGTGTATTCATGAATAAGTTATGAGATTAAACAGTTTGGTAAAGTGTCATCATTACACTGAATGGGTAAAGTGCAGCTACATAGGAAGTGCCGCTACATAGGAAGTGCCGCTACATTTAATAGAAAGTGCCGCTACATTTAATAGAAAGTGCCGCTACATTTAATAGAAAGTGCCGCTACATTTAATAGAAAGTACCGCTACATTTAATAGAAGGTGCCGCTACATTTACTAGAAAGTGCCGCTTCATCATTTAATAGGAAGTGTCGCTACATTTAATAGAAAGTGCCGCTACATTTAATAGAAAGTGCTGCTACATTTAATAGACAGTGATTAATTGTAACTGAAAAGTGGGTGGAATAGATGAGGGAGAGTGGCATAGGTTTAAAAAAGGAAGGTGAAAGTAAAAAAAGAGAAGGCAAAAGGAGATTAATTGTAACTAAATAGCAGGTGGAATTGGCGAGGTAAAGTGGTATAATAAAAAGAAGGTGAAAGTACAAAAGAGAAAGCAAGAAGAAAAGGATTAAATGAAACTAAAATGCGGGTGGATTCGAATTGTTGAGTGAAGGTATGTGAATTTCAAAAGGCAGGCGAAAAAGAAGGCAAAAGTTAGTCTCGCGTTGATAAGTTGTGCCGTGATCATTTGATGACTTGCTAGAGTAAAAATACTTCCACACCAGCTGTAACAAAGTAAATATATAAATAAACAAATAAAAAAAACAACGTTTAAATGAATACATAAAATCAAGACAAAGCTAAATAAAAGCAAAAAAAAAAGAGATTTAAACTCCATCTACTTTCCTTTAGTATGCCAATCTTCAACAATTTGTCAAGGCTGACTATGCCCACTAACCAGTCATAGACTATAAGCCTGGGGTTTGGCCTGACCAATTGAGGCCTCCCACCCCCCTCCCCCTTCACAGACTGCCCAATTGAAGTGTTCAACAATGTGTTCCTGTTTGATATGTAGAAAGCACTTCACAAGTATTCATATGCTGAATAAGTATTTTTAGTATGTTGAATAACATTCTCATGAATACTTAATTTCATCAAACTTACTTCTTTATTGATGTTATTTACCATCACCGAGGGAGATTTTTCCATAGATCTCTCAGAAGTAGACTCAGAGACAATTGCAATCTTGGCACGCTTGGATGGAGGAGGTGCATCTTTTAATTCTTCCCCTGCTTTCTCAAGTTTTGAAAGGATAGCTGACTTCAATTTTATTAGCTTGGCATATTCATTAAAACAACTGCTGCACATCTTTAACAGTGAACTTTCAAGCCTTCTGAATGTCAGCAAATTGTTGACTGCTGCCAACTCCCTCCACAAACATAGAACACCTTAGAATCAGCTCCAAGTTTTTTCCTAGTCTCTTAGCACGCACAGACAAATCCTCCCCACAGCCCACACCTCCTTTATTTCAGCTCTTTCTTCTTGAATCATGGAGTCCCTTCTCCTCCCTTTGTCTACCTCTCCTGTTCTGAATTTCTCTGTCCTTCTATCATGGTTGTGCACTTGGGCTATATGAAACTTTTGCCTAGTCTCGCGTAGCCAGACCCTTTACCTATTACTGCTGGGAAAGGGTCTGGTGGCATTAGTACATAGTACCAATTCGAAAGGAATGTAGCTAATTGGTTAAAGTTAATTTAAGTAAACACAAAAATACCACACCAAACAGCTTAGCTAAAAGCGCATTACTGTTGCATTTTTAGATATGATAATGGCTTCGATTTCAATGATCTGTGGGGGATAAGAAAAGCTGAGATAGTTCAGGAAAAAAAAGAGCAGGAGTGGGAAACTTATGTGATTTTAACAAATGGTAGAGGATGATAAAACTAAATAAAAAACTTATGTTACTGCATTCTTATAACTTTGCGGTTTTTACCAAATCTACTAAAAGCCTGGTCAACACCCCTTCATTCTTGTGTTGTGAAACCCTTTACCTGAGTGGTATTGCTACTGGTTCACCAGCCCCCAGTAGCTGTGATGTCTGGCTTTGAGTGGTACAATTTCACTTGGCCTCATCAACTATGGTGCACAGTTTGTCTGATTTAGTTATTATACCAGATAGCTAGTTAATATGGTTTGCAGTAGTTTAAATCTGTTGAATCCCTGTTAACCCCCTAAGCTGGCTCTGTGGGATGCTTTTAGGGTCATACTTTCTTTAGCCTGGTATCGCGGGCCAGACCCCTGTACCTAATTGCTCCGCCCGGAAGGGTCTGGTTACCTAACACACCCATATGGTATCTTTCCCCAGGATTCAGGGGGAACGTATAAAATGTGTACTTCTTACATTGTTTAATTGTGTGTGGGCGTCCATAAAATGTGCGTACGAATATTTTTAGCCAGTCCCCACCTCTGCATTCTATGAGCTCATAGCCTGAAAGCAACCTATCAATGGAGAATTCCTCTATTTCTAAATAATTAAAGTGACCGATTCGCAAACTACTGGCATAGCCTCAGCTAGAACCTCCATTGTACAATACAGGATGATAAGAAAACCTCGCAAAGTTTAATTGCATTCCACTAATACCAAACGGGTTGTGGTGGAGCAACCAGGACCCTTCCGAGCGGAGTGTTTAGGTAAATGGTCTGGCCTGCGATATAACTTGAGCCATGTGTACTAATTGCAAGGGCTCTTGCAAGGTTTTATGATACAAAGTGAATTATACAAATGAAACTTGAAATTTACAGATGCAATTAATATACTACAGGATTCTATTTGTGCAATTCTTCTACTCTAATGTAGTTTTGTATAAAACTAGATATCACAATAATTATTTTCTACTGAAACAAAAAACTAGGAAAAATGATGTTCGCTAATACTTCACTTGCTAAACACAATAGTCTACAAACTAGAAATAGAAGGGAGCAACAAACATGGACACAAGTGTGACCAGAAAATAACTATTGCTTGTTGGAGAGGCATCAGAGTTGCATGTTGGAGAGGCATCAGAGTTGCATGTTGACCCTTTACCAATAGCACTATTGTACCCATCTATAGACCATTGAAAGCTACCATGATTATTAATGCCAGAAGGTGGAGTCCATTGCTGGTCGGCAGAGTATTCCTGGATGACGACAGCCATTCCATCTAGCAGGTGTTCTTCAACGTGGCAGTGCATGAACCAGTATCCAGGGTTGTCAGCAAGGAAAGCAATCACAACATACTGGTCACGAGCTACAATAACTGTGTCTTTCTTGATGGCAGTGCTGACAACCCTACCATTCTGCAATTGACTGGAAATTGCCTGTGGCATGGTACCATTTGCCCATTGTAGCCTAGTGCAATTATCGTTCAGTTCTTCTTCACAGCTCAAATCTGAAATGCTGCCAATGTACACGACATGAAAAGCGTGTCCGTGGAGGTGTATCGGATGGGCAAAACCCGCTTCTTTGGCACTAATGACGATACCGATTGACTGTGGCTCAGCTGACTCAACGTACTTGGCATTGGAAACTGCTTGTATAACATTAACGCACTCACACACTTTATTAATCTTACTGTATGATGACCTGGTTGCAGTGCAAACACCGCATATTTTTGAGTCCTTCACGCTTTGGTCGTATGCCCCACAGTTTGTGGCATAAGGTAGAGCTGGTGCCTTAAATCTGTTGACATTTATTGTATTTCGTCGACCGGTAAATGCAAAGTTGAGAAAATGGAGGTTACTGGGTTGCTCAGGAGGAAATTTTGGCAGTTGGGAATCAGGTGATATGCTAACAAGATCTGTCAAGGAAACACACTGGAAAATACGGTTATTTGGATGTGCAGAATAAGGACAGTTAAGCACTTTGCATTTCTCTTCCTCAGTGCATGATCGCTGTACATCCAGCACATTGGAATATCTCGAAGTCCAGCTAAGCTGATTTGCATTTCCATAAGTCAGTATTCCCCTTGCAGAATGCTCTGCTGCAGTATCTTCTAATGTGTCCGCACGTATCCAATAATTCATGCCACTCTGATTTGCATTGAGGATGAAATCGTATGTTTCTCCACTGTGAATAACAATGTAGTCTACTTCTTTGGGCTGAAATAAATCTCCATCAGAAGCTATCGCTATCAATTTGTGACCGTCAATTGAAAACTTGAACGGAAAAATGCTGATGGCCCCAATTATTCGAAAACGATACATTCTTCCTCGTACCACAGAAAAAGTACTTAAAGGAGTCCAAATATTGTTTTCTTTTCGTCCTCTGCCATTAATCAATCCTGACCAAAATGGGAATGGGCCATGGCCTGATCCATCCAGGCCATCTACACTTTTGTGTGATTCTTCAGATGTCATTGTAGGCAGCATACCTATGGGAAGGTCAGTAAAGAATGGCACTGTCGATAATGCTTGGTGAATGGCTTCTGGTTTTCTTTGCCAGTCAGTAAGGGACAAAGTGTGGCTGTCAGGCATATCTTCAACATTGATGTACCTGCTATCTTGCAGTAGATCTCCCACTGACCTTCTTTCTCGCACGATGAAGGCTCCAAATATTCCGTCACTTTTCTGTGATCCTGCATGGGAATGGTACCAGTGAGTTCCAGCTGGCTCTGCCTTAAAAATGTAGTCGAAAGAAGCATCAGGATCTATGGGAGACTGAGTGATGTGGCTTACTCCATCCATCCATACAGATTTCCTTTGGAACATTCCGTGCCAGTGAATGGTGACTCCGACATCTGTGAGGTGGTTGAAAACATGAATAATGACAGTCTGTCCCTCATATACTATAATAGTTGGACCAGGAACACGGCCGTTAATGAGTAGCAGAGTGCGGTAATTTACTCCGTCAAGTGTCATTGGTACACTGCAGCCTCTGCTTGTGAAATCATCTTCAGTTGTTGCTCCATCAAAGCTGCAATTGGCATCTCCACTTCTTACAGCCTGTTGGTATCCATTGGCGTTCAGGAAATAAAGGTAGCCATTTTCTCCCAATCTTTTATTTTCATCAAGCTCGTATGAGACAAAGCTGAATCGCTCGTGGATATTAAAGGTGAATTCACATACAGATGCACTTTCTGGACACTCTTCACATGCTTCAGCCTGGTCTGGACATTCTCTCACAAGACTTTGTGAAAGGTGGAACAGAGACAGAAACAGTGCTGTTATTAACCGCATTGTAAAACTGTTTTAAACCTGTAAGCACTTCTAAAGCAGTACTCCTATTATAGCCATTGACCCTCCGTGGTTTAGTAGCACTTCCTGTCTCTGAGACAAAGTTAATTTATTAAGCTTCTAACTGTAATCAAGGAAGAATGTGGAAAGTGACATTATGGTTCATGAATTATTTGCAATGCAATAGTCCATTTTTTATCCTGTCTTCAAATAAATTAGAATAAAGCATGCATACTACACACTCGATGGATATCATATGAGTCTGTAGACCTAAAGGCATAAAAGAAAAAAAGAAAGTTTATATTTGCTAGATGTTTGGGTTTCCAGGTCATATGTATTTCAAGGCTTTCTTTACAAGTAAACCTTACTAAGAACAACAGACTTAGTTTATAATGTTTTTCTGAAGCAGTGGTACTTTTTGTTATAGAATAATAGCTCACTTCCAAGGTTTTATCCAATGCTACAACATGTACCTCTGCATTGTAAATGACTGTGGTATTATGCAATACAGGTATAGAAATATATATTTCTGCTTCCAGAAGATTCCAGGTATAATAGAATATATATTGCAATGAGTAAGCCAAGATGTTAACTTGCTGAAGCTCTTGTGGTGGTTCTGGTCCTTCCACCCCATACCAACTTCCAGCTTAGGAATTTACGACTCCTGAACAATTATAAATGGCTATACTTTTAGATAGTAGTCAGTTGTGTTACTTTACTAGTTTTTAAATAGGTACGCGACTAGTTATTTACAAACCCATACATTTTAGGTCTGTCTGGGCCTCTTTATGACCCAGAACCATAAGAAGCCATGTCTATTTAACCACACCTCTTTGGATGCCACAAGAACGAAGGCCAAGAACATTTTACACTTTCATTCACTTTATCCAGTAAAAACCCTTTACCTACTTTCTGCATCGTTATGTAGGGAGGTAATCAGTGAAATAGTTGCACTTCGCGACTATATTATTTGTTGTTGTTGTTGTGTTGTCATTGTTGTTGTGTGGTTCCCTAATATATATATATATATATTCTTTCATGTAATTTGTATTTTATTTTTTTTGCATGTTTAGCTAACGTCCTATATAATACACAATAAATGTGCATATATCATACTGTATATCAAGTGAATTTCTTCCTGCAATGAGTTTAGCAATGAGGGAGAGCATCATTTAAAATAATTTTGCTCATGAAAGCTATTAGATATTCTTCAATCACAACACACAAGAAAATGAAATTCATTGCTACTGTTCCTGAAATACATTCTCAGAATTTAGGGGCGGATAATGGAGACTAGAAATTCATTGCTACTGTTCCTGAAATACATTCTCAGAATTTAGGGGCGGATAATGAAGATGATTACCATTAGTGCTTTTTTCCTAGTCAAAACAAAGTAAGGAATATTAGTGACGACAATTTTTAAGGGCTGCTCAAACCATTCTTTCTCAATGAATAGAAACTTATAGGTAGCAACAGTAGCTCAGAATAGATGGACTTGAGGAGTGCATAGTAATATCCGCCCCTAAATTCTTGTCCTTTCATTGTGTATATCGCTAGGTGAACCATACTGACAAAATGTAGACTTCGAGGATAGACTTGGGGAGTGCAATACTAAGCACAGTATTACGTCTCAATCCAACCCAACTGTAATATAAAACAAAAACAAAAAACGAACACCAATACATGGGAAGTCAATAAGAATTAAAGAAATTTAGCACTTTTTTTTCATGATAATTTATTTCACATAAATATGAACATGACAATATTTATCAGTTCGAATAATGACTTTATGAAACTATGACACTAAGCTGATAATGTTTTGATATTTCACAGTCATAAAGATGCTACATCCTGTAGATGGTGGAACAAGACAAACACATATAGAGGAAGAAAACAAATTACAGTTGCTGTTAGATGAATAATGCTAGCTGTATGTCCTAATTAGAGCCCTCCTCCGCTCCTATCTACTGTGATTTTCCTCTCCTGAGCTTCGACGATGCTTCTCAGCCTCACGTGAGTGACTTCTCCGGTCTTGATGGCACTCATGAGCTGCAATGTTACCACGACAACAGTTACAATCCAAACATACAATGCTCACTCACAAACAATCAATCAGTCACAATATTGAACTGCACATAGCACAGTGGTATACTCTAAATAGTGCCCATTAGGGATTTATACAGAAAACGAATCTAGGAGAGGAAAAAACCCAACTTTCTTAGAATTTTGGAGGGCCAATGAGAGTAAAATACAGACACATAATGTTGTATAGAGACCCTTGCAATGAATTAAAAATAAGTAAACAAAAAAAAAAAAAAAAGAAAAAAAAAAGAAAAAAAAAGAAAAAAAAAGGCTAATCCATGTTGCATAGCCAAAATTGCACTAAAGGACTTTGAGGGGGGCGAGAGAAAAAAAAGAACCTCTGACCCCCTTAAATGAAGCCCTGCCCATGAGCTACAATAGCTTTATATTACAAAAAATAAATACAGCAACTTCAAAACAAACAAGTCATCCAAATACCACGTTCTTATGCAATGTATATATGTAACACAAACAGTATTTGTGCTGACGGTGGCAAATGCGGAAAATGTTTGCAGGGGGTGATCATGTGTGCCATATGAATAAAATAGCGTGAGCACATCCAAATTTAGTCTGGTGGAACCAGGTCCACTTCTGTATGTACTGTGCAAAGTAGTTAGGTAAAGGGTCTGACTAAGCCATAACCCAAATAGTCACATGTTTTCTTGATAGCTCATGGCTAAATGATTGTGTTTGATCACTTGTTTACCAATAAACAACAAACAACCTAACCAGCAATGTCTACAAGCTTAAATTCTAGCAACATCATTTAAATTTGGGGGATGGGGGACATATCAACCTATTCACTTTCTTGGATCAGCCCTGATACAGCATAGTGATCAGACCTTATTTTGATTTTCTCACCTGCAGAAACTCCTCCTCTTCAATAGTACAATTCTTATTAATGTCCACCTCGGCGATGAGATCACGCAGCTCTTGGTCGCTGACTTTTATGTCCATCTCCGCCAACGCCCTCTTCATGTCGTGAATGCTGATATGTCCGTCCTTATCCTTGTCCAACGTCTTGAAGATCTGGGAGTAGTGCTTGGCCTCCTGGTAACTCAGATTGATGGGGACATCCCTTATTTCACTGGCCACTTTCAGCCCCATGGTTTCCAGAAACTGACGAGCAGCTTCTTCTTCAGCCTGTCACAGGATAAAATAAACGTTTTAAATACGATGTATTTGCACAAACAACCAGCACAAAAAACAAACAAAAAAAAAACAAAAAAAAAACAAAAAAACAAAAAAAAGGGGAATAAATAATTAAATAATGGTGCATAACACTATTAACATTTCCTGGACTTTCACTTTGGTGACCCTTACCAAGAGGATAATGTAAATCAGGATTATCAGTACTTACTGTAGCTATTTATCAGATTACCTTGGGTTCTTATTTTTGTAGCTGGCACTGCGCCTGATGTTTAATACACTGTGGCTGAGGCCAGTGCATAGCAGAATGTATGAATGTCTTTTGCTGTCTATTAGTAGCTTCATAAACTATGAACGAGAAAAACACCTCTGACCATGGCACTAGGTGTGAGAGGAAAAGAGATGACCCTCAATGGACAGGTCTTATGAATACCTGTCCATGCTACCAATCGGCTGATGCACAACAACATATGTAAGTGTTAGACATATTCTCTCTCTTTCACAAGCTTTTTAAACAATACAGAATTAAAAATATTTGGTGCATTTTTTTACTCCACTAATTTATCACTTCATAAATTCTTTAAAAAAAAAGCTTGTGAAACATTAGTGTTATTGTTGTGTTTTTTTGGGACAGCCAGTTTTTAGAATAATTACATTCTATATATCGGAAAGAGATAAATATTTTTTTTAATTTCATTTTTCCGTTATAAATGTACCTTTTTCTGTGCTTTGGACCAGTTCAGTTCCTTGGCCATGATATCTGCAATCTTGGGCACCAACTCATCTGCAATGTGCACATGGAGAAATGCCAGTCTCGTACGGCGAGCCAACACATCAACAATCGTGCAAGCATACTCCTTGACGGCATACTTCACCTCGGCTTCAATGTACGGGAATTCCTCGGAGAGCCTGCATCCCACCACGGGCCAGCGCTTCCCTGTCAGACTAGCCATCTTCACTACATCACTTGCTCTAGAACCGTACGAGCGAGAGAGGTGTTTGGCTACCTGCAAAGAAATGGATACAAGGAGGAGGAACAGTCGATTCAAGTAGTTGATAAACTGCTACATTATACTTGTTAAATGGCTGATACTATCAGGGGTATACCATAAACACGATTTTTACTGTGGTCTATTCAAGTAGTTGATAAACTGCTAGGTTATACTTGTTAAATGGCCGACTCTATCAGGTGTACCGTAGACACGATTTTTGCCAATGGGGTGCACTTTTACAAGCTAAAAAAAAATGCATGTGTTCAGCAACTAGAAATGAGAAACTATAGAATGGTAATATCTTTATGAAGAACTTGCTTGATACAGTGACTAGCTCTAGTGTTCCCTCTCATCAACTGTGGTACATACAGTATCATATACTAAGCATGATTAGTTCCCTGTGTAGGCACAACCCACATATTGTATTACTACTACTGAGGCACAATGTTGGTCTGTAACTTTAGCAGTGGTTGCAAGCAATCATAAGATTGAGAACGAAGCATTAGTTTCATTAAATAAATTATAGAATTCTAAAGCTGGCTTGCTTTATCGATAGATAGAACTAAAGGCTCAGCACAAAACACACACACACACACACACACACACACGGTGTGTCACTCTGTTGTTGTTGTTGTTTGTTTGTTTAATTCACTATGCATATGTTAGTATTCTAATACCTAGAAGATACCAATAAAGGTCAATTAGTGAATCATCAGCAAGTCAGTACGTGGTAAAGTATCATCAGTGATGTTATATATGCATGACAAATAGTACCACATATTGGTTAACATGACTTCCATTAACTGAGTTAGCTCTGTCATCATCACTATTGTCAGTCACAGACCATGTGCAGCAAAAAAAAAAAAAAAAAAAAAAAATTTTTTTAAACAATTCATGCATTATAGGACTCACACACAAAGAATCTGATGATGATGTTTGTGTGTGAGTGCCATTGCATGATCTTTTTAATGCATCCATTACACCTGACAGCCATGCCCACCTTACTTAGTACCCGTAATAACTATCACAATGTCCGTCTCTTACGTCAATGTCTAGTCCGAAGTCCTGGATGAGTCTGATGAAGCTAGTCATTTGCCAACCGTCACCACCTTCCAGGATGAAGCTGTCTGTGCTGCGAGGCTCCACCCCTTCTTTAGGCTTGAGTTTGCCGACTTCAACCACACGATTCATAGTATCAACTGCCATAGATCGATACGTTGTCCATTTACCTAATAGTAAAAAAATAAAATTAGTTGAGATTTCGGAATAAACCATAAACAATCAAATTAAAATAATGGTACATGAAAACCTTATAGTCTTAATTCTTAGGCCCACAGAAACCTTTACTTAGACATTGGTAATCATAGCAAATTTTCACATTCTAATCGCCAATATAAAACTTAAGCCGACTTTACTGTAAAGTGAGTAATGATTTACGTCGAAGCAAATTTTATACCCTGACTCCATAAGTACATTATTTCCAGCTATGAATGCCTAGCCCCGCCCATCAGCATGTATGTGTCTAGCCCCACCCCTCAGTATGTATGTGCCTAGCCCCACCCCTCAGTATGTATGTGCCTAGCCCCACCCCTATCCTAGCCACGCCCCTTAACACACACGTACCCCCAGCAATAGTGACCAGCTCTCCAGGGCTGACTTCGATGATGTGGTTCCTTGCAATACTTTGAGTGTCAGACTTGTTGGGGTCTCGGACAAGTGGGCGGAGTCCGCTCCACGCGGCCTGGACATCTCCACGCCTGACGGATATGTCGGGAGACAAGTAGTTCTTGACTTCACTCAAAATGAACTTGATGTCATTCTCGTCCGGTGCAGGAAGATGGCTGACGGAGATTGGAGAGTCGGTGGTGCCTGCGATGGTCTTACCTAACACAGTACAGAGGTACATACATACATTAATACACAATAACAACAGGGGCTGCACATAAGGGGGGGAAGGTGAGGAGGGTAACTTGAGAGCACCTGTATTCATAAACTACTTCACTGAGTGTAGATCTAGACGACTAAAGATACATACTGTATTTACGCTCCAAAAATGTGGTGAAAAGTTTTGCTGCAGCAAATTTTTTAATTACATTACATACGGTATTTCATTTCACAATTTCTTTCTGAGCCTTCTTTTACTCATTAGATGTATTTTCTCTCTTTCACGTTTCTTTTTTTTTTAACAATATAGAATTAAAAATAATTGGTCGCCACCGGGAATCGAGGTTCTGGGTTCGATTCCCGGTGGCAACCCAGTATTTTTAATTCTGAATGGTTTTCAATCCACTATATTATGGCTCCTCTCTGGAGAGGGAGGTGTTTCCGGTCAACACCGAAAAGGTGTTTTCTGATAATCATTGGTGGTCTGTTGAGTACAAGACTGTAGCAAGCAGTACTACTCAACAGTATAAAGGTAAAATGTGAAGTCGTGGGTTGTTGTAGTGATTAGGTAAAGGGTCTGGCCCGCTAGACTAGCTAAAGCACTGGTAGCTAAAGCTGGCTAAAGCAAGGGATCCTGGTTCGATTCCCCGGCGACAACTAAGATTTTTTTCACACATTTTTGCCTTTGCTTCTCTCTAGATCCCTTTAAGTAAGAAAGTTTCAATCTAGTTTTTATGAAGGGTCAGATAATTGTAATAACAACTTCTTTCTACTGAAGGGTGGATTTGACGACGCTTTACCCATTCATGTGTGATGATGCTTTACCTAACCATTTAAACTCATGAACTATTCATGGCTATACACACCGTCGTCGTTACTGACACACAGACGTATGATTTCTGGCTTATGTGCTTTTAAGGGTATGACATGGACTTAGAAAAAATATAGTGTATGTACAAATCACAAGCATTGTTAATGTGTTTATTGTTTCTATGTGTAGCTATGTTTCCTTGGAAGCTATAACTTTGTTTTTACGAAACTATAAAAAAAATTCATAGCTGCTGTACTAACTATCTCAGTAGTCATCGATACGATCTGTACAAATTTGGATAGATCTCTCCAAACTCCAGCTGTTGCAACGACTAACACCAAAAAGTTTGCTGCCCTGATGGATTTCCCAGTGGAGCACAGTTTACTTGCTAGTATGGTTTTGTTGAAATCTTCAATCGTCCATTGAAAGCTACCGTGATTGTTAATGCCTGCCGGTGGTTTCCAGTGTTGGCTGTCAGGATATTCTTGAATTAGTAAAGCCATTCCATCCAGCAAATGTTCTTCCACATGACAATGCATAAACCAGTAGCCGGGATTGTCAGCCTGGAATGAAATTACAACGTATGAGCAGAAGCCATCAACTATCCCACGATGATGAAAACTAAAGTTGTCCTTATAATATAGAGTTCCTCTTTCACCTAGGGTGCCATCTTTATTGATTTCATAAGACACAAAGCTAAGCCGTTCTTCAATCCGAAGAGTAAATTCACAATCGCTCACATCACTTGGACATTCGCATGGTTCTTGTTGATCAGGACATGGGACTTTCACTGCATGACATTCTAGGAAGGCTATGAGGAACAAAAACAAAGCAGTAACCATTTTGTCGTAAGGGAGCAACATACAGTGAAAGTTTGGGTACCTACACCGAGTATGTCACCAGAAAATATGGTCGGGCAATTGTTGTATTTGATGGTTATCTGAACTCATCAACCAAAGACATGACTCATCAAAGACGTATAAAGTCGAAAATTGGAGCCACTGTGACATTCACAGAAAAAATGCATCTCACTATGACCAAGAGTGAGTTTTTGATGAATAAGATCAACAAACAGAGATTTGTCAACATGTTGGGTGAAACGTTGGAAAAGAATAACTGCAAGTCTTATTATGCTTCTGATGATGCCGACCTACTCATTGTTAAAAAAGCAGTAGAGTCTGCCACTACAATGAAGACGGTGTTGGTTGGGGACGACACCGATTTGCTTGTTCTTTTATGTTATCATGCAAGTTTAGACACTTGTAGCCTTCTTTTCAAGCCAGAACCAAAGAAAAATGCCAAGAAAATCCGAGTTTGGGATATACAAGCTGTTAAACGGCAACTAGGGGCGGAAGTATGCAAGCACATTCTGTTTATTCATTCCATCCTCGGATGTGATACAACTTCTCGCCTTCATGGTCTTGGCAAAGGCAATGCCCTGAAGAAATTCACAACAACTGGACATGCACCTACACAGACTTACCTTCGCAGTAGTCTAGTGGACAATGTATTTTCAAGTAAGTACTGCTGCGCACGGCTTATAACCATGACAAAGAGAGCATTGACAGCGACGTTGCTCTCTTCGCGGAATTAGCCAGAGTTCATCATTCACAGTTATCTCTGAAACAAAACATAATTGCTGCTGGTGAAGAAGCCCTGATCATTATATACAATGGAAAGGGAGCAAAGAGTCTTGACTCACTGAGATACAGAAGATATTGTGACAAAGTAGCGAGCTCAAGTTGCTACGTTCACCCTCACACATTACCTCCAACATCTTCTGCAGCAAAGTATCACAGTCTGCGTGTCTATTTTCAGATAAGGCAGTGGCAAGGTGTACAGAGGCTGGAATGTCTCCACAAGACTGGGGTTGGAAAGAGAGTGATGGCACACTCATTCCTGTCACTACTGACCTTGACCCAGCCCCAAATGAACTCTTACTAAGGTGCAACTGCCTAACTGATTGCAATATGCTGAGGTGCTCCTGCAAGAAGCATGGACTAAACTGTTCGGTCGCTTGTGGCAACTGTCGTGGATCAGGGTGTTGCAATTCAAATCCTGAAATGGACTTTGATGAAACTGAATAACTTTTGTATTTT
>WLWI01002735.1_pt1 | contig 15241 bp, 8 predicted proteins | sample 6701501 | NCBI WGS metagenome assembly WLWI01 (sample SAMN12718690, study PRJNA515312) | sponge metagenome | isolation source: marine sponge | host: Mycale hentscheli | place: New Zealand: South Island, Marlborough, Capsize Point | collected 2014-11-01
GCTTAATTTGAACCCTATTGAATCTGATTCAATTTTGTAATTAAAACTATCACATAAACAACTGACTGTTTGCAACTAGAATGTGCTAATTAAGACAGTAATATATTTTTAGGATCAACTATAGGAACTGGATTTCAGGTCACCAGCTTCCCCTTTCCTTTCTACTTCACTACTGGCATAGAAATAATTCTTTCTTGCCACCCACCATATGCTGCAGTTTTCAGTCACTGGACAAATCCTTCTGGCAATTCCATCTCTGCCTCTGCTAGAAGGTTTGTGGTAGACACTATTGGGCTCATAAAACGCTTGAAAGTGAAGAACAGCACTCAGTTAGATGGAGGAACTTACACATGCTATATTAGTAAGTATATGAAATTATTTATCACTGTTATTTTCTGATAACAACAAGATTCAGAATACCTTTTTTTACATATCGAATACTATTAATATTTAATAATAGTACTTGTATCAGCTTCTCTAGACAAATAGATTTAAATATGTAATTTATTGTTCTAGCTCATTACAGTTTCTTGTTGCTCTAACCTTAAATTTCAGTCATAAATGGATTAATGGAGTCAAAATCTATAGAAGCTAATTACGTTGATTTGATTGAGGTGCATTCTTCTAATGAGAATGTGACAGCTTATGTTGGAGACTCCCAAAAGTTCTCCTGTAATGCTTCCAACACTGTATTACGCCAGTGGCAGTATAAAAATGACTCATCACGTCCAGTGGGCCTGAGTAAGACAAGCAATGGCAGGATCAGCATCACGCCGAAGTTTGAACTTCTTTTGACAAACATTTCTGTTCATGATAGAGGAATCTACCAATGTTACTTGTCTAGTAATCTTGAAGTTATATATCTTGTCCATTATCTCTCTGTTCAAGGTAAATGTAGATTGGGGACTAGGTTTATACTATTCAAAATAACACAGTGCTTAACTTAGTGTGGTTATGATTGAATGATAAGTGGTAAAGAAGACATTGAGTACTTGTTAACTTCAAAATATTCAACTTTAATCACCTCTTCAAATAACATGCCAGAAATAGTCACAAATGCAATTTATTCCAACATTTTTAGAAACTATGAAAAAATCTTCATAATGATATTAAAAAACAACAACAAAAAGCAACCTGTATTGCATAATGTGAATGCACACTTAGATATAAACAATACAGCTAAATTTAGTTTGTATTTCTTAACATTTAGAAGTTATAGACATTAACTAGCTATAACTGGTACAAAAACTGCAAGTGCAACTGAAAAATAAACAAGAAAATTTACCAAAAAGTGATGAAAAGTGTTTATGTCATTCTCAGTCTCTTCATTAGGACACCCCACAATAAGAAAATGATGTTCTGGTATCACCAAACTTTTGCTAAGCACTCATTATTACTGGAGAATAACTTAAGTCTTTCACTGGCTGCTTACCTAAGTGAACTATATGTTGCAAACTGTTGCCTAACTAAATAACCAGTTGTAAAACCCATACCTACCAGTTACATAACCGTCTAACGGTCGTGCATCTGTACAGAACGTATATTGTTCTTCTTTTGTTGTTACAATTATGGGTAAAGGGAATTAATCATAGTAAATATAATTACAATTTTGCACTCATTGAAGTGAAATAACTGTATAAGAGATCACTTATATCAACATTTTTTTTAAAATTACAGTAGTCAAACCAGGAGCAAATACCATGGAGATTGCAACCGATGTTAGTAGTGATGTTTATAGTTCATCGTTGGATCCAATAAATCGGTCATCAACATTTTATGGTTTACCTTTAGTTCCTGGAGTCTCTACTTTTAATGGAAATAATATCTCTTCAATCAGCAGTAAGTTTATTATATAATAGTCTATTCAATAACATATAATAATTGTAGAGGGTGCAAATGTGGTATACACAATTTTGGTGTTGAAGCTTAGAACACAATGTAAATTAGAACAGAGCTAGATTTATTGTACACTGCCACCAGGATGGTTAACTGGTAAAGTTGTGTGAAGTTTTCTTAGAGATTAAGACCCCCACAAGTCCCCCAGGTTTACAGTACTGGACAGGCTGTAGAGTGGATATTTAGCTTATTGTGTCAAATAGTAACCTCTGTTTTAATAGCAACTCTTAAACTCTAAATAACTGAGTTGGTATGTGTGTGGTATGACATAAAAACTAGCATGAAAGACTGCAATGTGAAAGTGTTAATTATTTAGTTCTTTTAATCCCTAAAGATTTCTCAGGACTACTACACTAGCTACTCCTCCAATTTTCACTGTTTCCACGGTGTATAATTCTACAAACATTTCTTCCATATAGGCTTATAATTCAACTCATTTATTATTTGTGATTTGTTGTCTATTATTGTAGTTAAAGCAAACTCCACTACTGATGCTCAATTCTATCTACAGACATATGTGCTTCTGTCTGTGATGTCAGTAATCAATGTGATGCTCATGTTACTTCTGGTAACAACAATTTGTATAATAAACGATCTGAAAGCTGTTAGTTTTGTGAGGACGAGGCAACAACATCAAAAAAATTCAAAAAAGAATCTATGAACAATTACATCATAAAGTATCTACTACAAGTACTTCCATAAGAGAATAGAATAAAGAGGAATTGTCCTATCCATTTGAAGTTTTTGTGTTAATTTTTTGTCTGTTGCTTTTACCAACTTTTTTATTGAAATGCTGAATAATGTAATTCTACTCAAAGACATTGGTTTAATAAGTTAACATTTATGCTATTGTTCTTTTTAGTTTATCAAAAAACGACTTAAATTACAGGAGGATGTTAGTTTGTGTAAAATAAAATACATGCTAAAGCATGAGTTAATTCTTAGTGTCTAGCTAAAAAAATAGTTAGCTATTCTAGTTGTATTTTACCAAAAATACATGTTATTATGAAATTTGACTAAATGCAAAGAAATCCTAACGTAAAATTATTTTAATATACCAGAATAAATAATGTTAATGCTTTAATGGCCACTTTTTGGTACTATCTGCTAAGGCACATTATGCAACAATTACACTTTATCTGGTGGGGTAAGTTAACATAGAAAGCTTTTTTATATCTTTCACTAACAGTTGCTAATGTGATACTGTTTTGAGTAACTTGCTTGCTGTTATGAACACTACTGATTGCGACATACAAAGTTTTCTATAAATTTGGGGACACAAACACTAAGTATTCCCTAGTTAATACTTCCTGAATATACACTCCTCTTTTAGTTGGGAACTCGGTGACGGTTAACTTGAAGTAGAGTCGTTCCAGGTGCACCCTTGTCTAAAATTCTAATTAGTAAGTAATGACTGTATTGGGAAATGAAAAAGCAATCGGGGTTTTGTGTATTTGGAAATAATTTAAGACTACATTATGGCTGCATTAAGTAATTCTAAATTGATAGTTAAAGTACCTAACTTTCCCAGTAGAAATGGTATTTTTGCTATTTAAATAGCTATATGCTGATACAGAGTGTGTGTGTGTGTGTGTGTGTGTGAGTGTGCTAAAATAGATGATGCTTTTTAATGCCATTTTACTCTTTGAATATGTGTGACATTATTCCTTGTGCATACAGGTGAGCCATAGCTGCCACACTTTCTTTAGGTACTCGTGGCAAGAATGGCCTTCAAAAGACTAATAAACAAAGAGATCTTATCATGGATTTTCATTCAAAATATAATCTTGGGTCAGTAAAGATAGCTACGAGTAATTTACTCTCCTGATCCCTTGAGAAAAACTGGCAGTTGTCTAGCCTATGTACTCCTGTTGTGCCAATATGAAGCAATAATAAAGCTGTCCTGGGAATTACTATTCAAAGAGTAATTATACAAGGGGGTGACACAATTTATTGAACTTTGCTGTTCTATTTATATTGTGAGAGCTAGAGTGAGAGTCACAGGTAGTTCGCACAGATAGTTGGATGGCTCGGTAAAGTAGCCTGCCACCAGGTCTTTTAAGGTTTCTTCAGCCTATCTATACTGCTTGCGCACCAAGGTCTTGCCCTCAATCAATCTCACTACCTGTACAGGATAAAGTCAATTCAGTTTTTATTTAAAAAGGAAGAATGGTACAGTGAGTGATCAAGACAAGGAATAAAGTAATACTGAATGTGAAGAGCCAAGTTACAGTGTTATGTGCCCTCAAACTTACAAATGATCATGAATGTACAACCAAAATTAGCACTCTTCTGTCTAAAGAAATTGATGAATAGACATGAATGATCCATTCACGAACACAAATAAACACTAACCACATAACACTTGTGAATTACAAGATACTGGCACACAAATGCACCAGTTCTGTTCCTTTTCCAGCTATTGGTCATCTTGGTGAGGCAGGACCCCACTACTTATTACATAGGTCAGAGTGTGAAATGCAAAATATTTCAATAACAGGCTAATTTATTTTCAAGAGGGAATGAAAATAAAGCCTGAGAGTGAAGTATCTTGCCATATCACTCTGAGAGTGTAATAAGGTTTATTCAGTGCTAGATATCTTCACTGCAGTAGTTTGTACCATGGTAGGTAACCCCTGGTGTGTAGTTGGCTGTAAAACCTCTAGACCACCCCCACCCCCCCTGCAGCTATCATCACAGGAGTTATCTCATGGCTGTATTTGCAAGCTGAGTACACTAATAGTTATAACTACCAGCTTAGTTTACCAGTTTTCTAGGTTTTTAAGGCTACCTTTCTCTAGTGAAGCCTACCCAACCAGGTTAGAACAGCTGCTAAAATATCAGCTGGGAGTGTGAGGCTCACTACATAAAATAACATTGTGAAGATATCTAGCATGGAATAGACTTCTTAATGATACAAAAATTACAATGTTTATAGTATTGCAAGCAGCCAGCCCATATACTATTCTTAGTAAAAGTGGAAATCAAATTGTAGTACACTGCTACCTGCCAAGTGGATACAAATTTCAGAATTGGATCACTCCTTCAAACAAGACTCTCTCAGCTGATAACGGCCGCTACCAGGTAGTAAGGCATAATGAGTCTCAAGTCACTCTTACAGTCAGGAATGCCACAGCATCAGACTACACTGGAACTTACCACTGCACAGTCAGTAAGGAATAACTAAATGGTTTCCAGGGTAAAGCAACTTTGAAATTGAGTGGCCAATAAAGGTGAACATCCATAAAAATATACTCAGCTAATATGGTATGTATGAAACTGAAAACTATGTCATCAAGTTTGACACATGTAGATCTTCATTTGTTACCAAGTGACAAAAGTTTCTAAGGCATTTTAAAATGCATTACAGTAACTAAAATTTCTATACCAAAAATTTGAAAACATTAATCACTTGACTATAAAACTATATGAAGTATTGTGTTATTGCTTTGATACTTGGACAAAACAAATGAGGTGGTCTGGACACCCCCCCCCCCCCTCTTTCCTACAACTCTTAGAAAGAAGATTTGAGCTCCCTTAAATTTTTGAATCATTATGTAATGATATAATAACCTTGTAATAGCCCATCTTGCTGTAGTTGTAGCATCTGGTAATATTTATTATTTCTTACTGTCACATGTAATGTCCATTAATAGTTTTAGAATGGCTAGTTGCTATGAGTTAGCATAAGAACTGACTTTTTACTTATATCCACGCCCTAGAAACCCTCAGCTGCCTATTTGTTAGGTGGAAAAACTGGGAGAACAATGTTTCATTTCAACATCAAAAAGCATTGAAACTACAAAGAAAAAGTTAAGTCACAAGTCGAAAAATCTTATTTTGACACAATTAACAGTGTGCTGCCATTTAAAGATCAATTGTGACAGACGAGCAGATTTTAAAAAAGGACTGGAATTCCACATGGGTGCTGAAGGTTAATTACTATTATATTAAGAGAGTATAGCTATCTCTTCAATTAGGAATACAGCAGACATCGTTCCACACACATCCCATATTTAAAGTGGAAATGAAATTGTAGAACACTGATACCTGCCAAGTGACTACAAGTTTCAGAATTGGCTCCCTAAAAAGAGACTCTATCCTGATAATGGCTGTCACAAGATAAAGAGACAAAAATTTCTTAAGTCACTCTTACAGTCAGGAATGCCACAGCATCAGACAAAACTGGAAATTACCAATGTACATAAATTGCTACTCGCTGTGCTTCTCAGTGTGCATCAGCAACTTTAATGAAACAAGGTGATTATCATAAAATGAAACTTAATTTGTTGTGAATGTAACTATCGATGCATTTACCAACTGAAAAAGTTTCTGAGACCTCTTTATTAGAATGCATTGTATTAGAGGTTGTCTTGAGTGATTTTTGGATTGTTATTTTTTCTCCTTCCAACTGGTAAAACATATTATTCGACATAGAAACTGGTCTACAGGTGCGTAAGAAGATGATTTCAAAACCAACTACTGATGCACTTTGACACAAATGGTGAGCTAGCTAACCCAGGTATATGATTTGTATCCTTACAATAAAGTAAAGAAGAGAGAACTCAGAGATACACCTCAGTACAAAGTTAAGAGGAACATTGCAATGACTTCCTAGTAGTTTCTCTACTCAAGTTTATTGGAAGCCCAAATTTAGTGTCTAGCACCACACTGAAGTTGAAATTTCAGATGGGTAGGAGCAAGTTGAAAAGGGGATTGGGGATGGAGGAAGGGGCCGAATTTATTAGCAGCATCCATATTATAACTCATGCTAGAATGTTGACAGCTACATTTTAGCTTTATTACTTGTCAACTATATTTATTCCGGAAAACAGGTTAAGAATTTTTTTTCCCTTTTGGAGAAAAGCTATCTTCTATAACTATGTAGCATATAAGGAGATGAAAAGTGGAGGGGGTGGAGGCCACCACATTCCACCCTAGATATCTTCACAATGATATTTTTAGGTACGTGACCGTGAAATAACTCACGATATTTCACGCTGTTATTTTTTACCTTCCTCTCTGGTGTACACTGCTCAACAGGGTTAGGGCAGCTGCTAAAATATCAGCTGGGGGTGTGGGTAGCCCCCACAACAAACTTTACACTGTGAGTTACCCTACCTCTAGTACTAACTACAGTAGTTGAAAGTAAATTAGCCTGCTCGTGAAATATCTCGCCATATCACACTCTGACTCATGTAATAAGTATTATATAGTAATTCAATATTTTTAGCTTAGCTAGTAGCATTAAAATTTATATAATATTCACATACTGTTTCGGCTCATAAGCCTTCTTCAGTTGTGAGGGTGAGGGGTATGACCGTTTAAAATAAAATAAATTTATTTTTATATTTTATTTTATTTTATTTTAAACGGTCATACCCCTAACCCTCACAACTGAAGAAGGCTTACGAACCGAAACATTTTGTGAATATTATATAAATTTTAATGCTACTAGCTAAGCTAAAAATATTGACTTACTAGAAATATAATAGCAATGAAAATCTACGACATTAAGTATTATATATATGGGTTTATCATAGTAATGAAGCACCAAAAGTGTGAAAACCCTCAGCGCTATTAAACACTACCTAGCTATTACAATATAATCTCCTTCCAAGTGAACAAGCAATCTATTACCTATAGTATTTTAATGAGGCATCAATATAGCTCGAGCAATGACAATGGTATATGGAAACGCTGTCTTCATAAGAGAGCTAGCCAGGAACACTCACTGGTTTACATTTTCACACAAACCTCACTTCTATCAACTCCGTTAACATTCCTGAGCATTATAGTCAGGTCAAAATTTAAAAAAATTGTGAATTACAAGAATCCTGGAGGCCTTTGTGGGGAAAAGTTTGAAAACTGTTTTTTTTTCTAGACTTATTTGACCTGCTGATTCCTAATATGTAGTCTGCCAAACATGTAAATTATCAGTAATTATGATAATGAGGTGTTAAACAAAATAGTGTATTTTCGTTGCTTTGTAACGATTATAATAAATTTATTGAGGTATAACTCCTTGTAGAATAAAGCTATTCTCATGAATTTAGCACCAAATTGTGCCCTGCAGAAAAAAATTTATTTCACAGTTGTGGTAAAACACCACACTCCTTATCTATAGAACAATTATGTACATTCCCATGTCACCCATACCCTTTCATTGTCAGCATGTGTAGTATAATATTTCTAAGTAGCTAATTACATTACCTATCCCAATTCATGCACACCCTTTATTTCTACATCACCATTTCATTGAGCATGTGCAGATGGGTTGTTCTATTTAATGACCTGTCTGTGCATGTGCCAGTTCAGTTGCTACCATGTGCTGGTTGAACCTTCATCTACTGTCAATCCTATCACAGAATTGAGAACTCTGGGTTGGGGTAGGTAGAAGCATTGAACTGCTTGGGGATACTAGCATAGGCAACTCTGGTGGCAGCATACTTTGTGCTGTCTTCAGACCCTTCCACCACACCTGGTGCTCAGCGGTGGTCCAGTTCTTCTTAGAGCTGGATCTCTGGAGACGGCCTCACGACATCGACGCTTACTTCTTTTTGATGGTTGCTATTCTTCAAGCAGTCTACAGCTGCAAATATTGAGTCAAGCCCACCGTGTTCCTCGTTGAACTTCCTTCTTCTGATCTCTTTCAGGCTATTCCCTGATTGCCGGCGTAGAGGGTTTCCGCCACTTCAAGCAGCTTAGCTGAATTTGTTGGTTTATTGCTTACTCATCACTCGAATATTGCTCATTTGACGTTTCCTTTTATTCGTTTTGTTCGCTAACTGTTCGCCTCTTGTACTGGATTGCAAGTTCTTCATTTAATTGTTAACGGAGCTGTGTCATTTCTTTTCTGACCCTATCACTTCATACCTCGGGCGAGTTTATTATTATTATTATTATTATTAGTTATTCATTGTAATTGTTTCATTCTGTTTGTGATCCGAACGTTGTTATTTGTAAAGATTTCTTTATTCATTGTGCATCATCTTACCTTCTTTTCCTAAGTATGTCTTATGGAACAAGAGGAAGAAGCAGACCAAGAACAAGAGCCTTAGATTCTCACGAAGAGTTTTCCTTAATTTTAGTTTATTTAGGAGAAGAATTGTATCAGTTGTGATGTATTGTGTTAGAATGGAAGACAGAATGGAAGACAGAATGAAGAAAAGACTGAGCCAGTGGCTCAGCAAATAAAAAAAAGTTTTAAACAATAAAGTGAGTTGATATTATAGTATTAAAATTCTCATAATTTACTTCATTTTAGTACAGAAAAAAGAAGAAGAAGAAAAAGAAATAGGTAAGTCATTATGGTTTAACCTGTAGCTGTTATGATATGATGCACTTTTTTTGTAGACAGCAATGCCAGAAGTCGAAATACGTAATAGTTATTTAAAAAACTTATCTTAACCACTTATTTAAATAACTTATCTATCTTAACCACTTGAAAATATAATTATATTTAAATAACTTATCTAATCTGAACCACTTATAAACATATATTTTAACCACTTATAAACATATAATAATAATATATGCTTTAAAATGTGTAATCTTTGTATTATCATGAAGAGTTATGTGATGGCTATCTAGCTAGCTCAAAACTCAGAAGTTTGTGGTTATGGGCATAGCACCCTCCATGGTTGAACAAGTCTACAATATTGTTCTCTTCAATATAGGACCAAATGTAAATTTGCCATTTGAATGCTATCAGTTAGAAAATGAACTCAATAAGTACACAAGACGTAACTGTGTAGGCAAAAAATCAGATAGGTCAGAGACAAAAACCTAACCTGTCAATAAAGTTAAAGATTTTTCATTAGCTAAGCAGTCCTTGTAACACACAGCACCTTCACATACACTTGTTCACTTGATATACCAACGCAAGACTTACTTTCTTCAGTGATTTGGCTATTGGACAATGAATTTTCAGGTCAGAACAATACTGTTGCGTAGGGTTAACTATGACAAATAGGGAATTAACCAAGATAACTCACACCAGCCAGAAAATTAATTAGTATCTTCTCCTATGTAAGACTTAAGATTAGGCTAGAAATCAGACACAACTTAAACGGGTAAAATGGAGTGGACAATGAATTTTCCAGTAAATGCTGTTGAGTAGGACTTATAACTGTGACAAATAGCGACTAACTTGAATAGAAATGAAACTCCCATAAGTTTTAGAGTTTTAACTGCACCCGCAAAACAATTCAAAGAGGTAAACAATTCAATTTCTAAGGTGATACGGGTAATGGTCGCTAAACCGGAGGATTCTGTTTAGTGAAGTTTGGGACGGGGTCGAACGCGGAGCGAACACAAAAATACGGAGGGTCAAAGTACAAAATGACATACGTACGTCCATATATACAAATACACAAACATCCCCGATTTTCAATTGTATTACCCCTGTAAGTGTCTCGCTTGCTACGCTCGCTCGCCAATTACTACTATTATTATACTATTATCTATTATTATCTTTTTTTTTTTTTTAATTATTATCATTTTATTATAATTCTAACATTGGTAAAGTATCACTAACAACATTTGCCACTGCACGTGAAATAATGGTAATTATCTGCAGCTAATCACAGAACAAGCACTGACTTTGTCTGGACTCCAATCCATGCTTGAGATGGGCTGGGAGGCGAGGGTGACATTCTGCACCATTGACACTGATCCAACCACTCCCACTTCGCGACCTTTGTCATCCTTCTTGACACGTCGCTCTGGATATGAACTGAGAGGAGAAAGAAAATCAAGAGAAAAGAAGGTAAGGGTAATTCTAGGTATACATTATTGTTTAAACACCCAGCAGTAATGATCACCATCTTGAACAGAACAATTCCCATAAATGTTCCATATCTCTGCCCCCTTCCATTCCGCTTTCCCATACTCCAAATGAACATACTATTTCCACAGATGTAAAGCACCGTTGCCACCTGAAGTCATGAACACATCTCTATTCTGAGGTAGATGAGCCACCGCCCACACAGTGGAGGTCTTGTATGCCTACACAATATCCACATATTTTACCATTATCATGACTATACACTCCTTGATAACACCCTGTCTACAAATCATATTATTCATATCATTTAACTTAAAATTATAATGTTTGAATGTCAGCTAAATCTCCCCAGAAATGTACATCCAATTTTTTATATTAAGTAAGAAAGATTTATCCTCAATAGTAGAGCACAGTGAAGAAATAGGGTTGAGGTTGATGAAAAATGTATATTGATATATTTATATGCATGTGATGGTGTTGTGCTAAACGTTTTACAATAGGAGGATTGACAAATGCCTTAGGTAAATCAACTTCTTAAACCAAGAAGGAAAGGGGCGGGCAAGCACAGAATCTCACGAAAATGTCACCTTAACTAATACTTCTCCCGCCTTGTGAGTAACTCTTTCTACTTCAACCTCGTCTTCACTCCATGAAATGAACTGATGAAGTAAAATTACTTAGCATCTGGTTTCTATTAAAATATTTTATGAAGTAAAATTCAAAAGTATCTTCCTCCTTCCCATAATGAAAATCATGTCTGTACAAGAATGACAATTGGAGACGGCGTTTCAATGGATACCCTTTACCAAATTTAAAATAAAATTAGTAAAACAACAACAATCACGGAGTAATTAACCCTCAGCGTGCATGCGCGAGAGGGTTATAGTAATTGTCTTGTCTGTTTGTCCATTTGTTTGTCTTTCACACTCTGATTTTGGAGATTACTGACAATTAACCGTTGATTTATGTATGACCTCACTCAGAACGGCAATTTAGGACCTTTCTTTGGGCTACTATTCTGAATTTTAGGCTATTTTTTGAGAAAATGCGAAGCTTTCAGCTACACGTAGGTACTAGCTTTTGTGGGTAACACCCCCTATCATCATGCCGTAATCACATGAGCTAATCAATTAATTTTTGTGGTCTGCAGTAGCTTGCTTTATGCCATACTGGGAAGTTAATGGAGTTGCGGAAAGTGGAGTTTTTGCGTTGAAAGTATATATATATATATACCAGTGAGTGTTCTGGCCTGTTTAGCTTCTCTTACTGAGACATCGTTTACATGTACCATTTGCATTGCTCCAGCTATATTGATCCACGATACCTGATTGGAATAGCCAATAAAATATTCTTTCGTTGAGATTATAATAATAGCTAGCTAGTGTTGTATAGTAACACTGAGAGTTCGCACCTTTGGTGCTTCATTTATCTTCGCAGTCCATTACTCTAGTTGCTGCTGTATAGCCTTTTATTTCTTCACTGGCTTAACTTAAGCAGGTATCAAAGCACTCTCTATTTATACATTGACCACCCTTTTCCAGACAGGCACATTACACAATTCTAACTCCAACTATTCTAGTTCATACTCTCACATATCACAGATGCTACATTTCTGGTATTCGGGGATTTTTTTCCCAGAGATAATTTAAACACTGCAATTATATATTACAGGTATCCTATCACTGTAAAATTAAGCAGGATTTTCTCTGAAATTATAAAGACATGATTGATGGACAAATAGTATTCTCTATAGTAAGGATAAGGAAAGTACACACTAAAACATAGAAGAAGAAAAATAATAATAATAAAAATAAAAATAAAAATAAAAATATAATAATAATAATAATAATAAATAATAATAATTAAAAAATAATAACAAAAAGAAAGAAAGAGAAAAAGAAAACTAGAGAAACACAGAAAAAGTACAGTCTAACAGTTCTGAGAGATATCTAAATCTGCAATCAATATCCTCATGAGAACTCAAGGTTCCAGTCTCTAATCAACTTGGTCGGCAATGTCAGCTAAGGAAGTTTGTTCACGCTATTACTGCTTCTGACATTGCTTTGCCAGAGTTGAGGTCACACAATTGTCACTAATTTAGGCAGCAAATACTGTAATACCTGGACATTGAATACACTCAATGTAGAAACAGTAAAAGGTGTGTGCTTACCCAATAGTGGGTGTTCTGACCAATGATTTAACCCTTTCGACGCCCCAAGAGACTTCACCTAGAACTTAGATGTTTGTGTGTTTGTTAATCATGTATGCATACCTCTGGTGTTTGTTATGAGTTCATTTTTTTGTCAGACTTGTCTGCAGGGCCACCCTGTAGTCAGGTATCACTTTTTTTTTTTTTTTTTAACTTGTTTACTGTTAGGCATGTGACTCTGGTAGTTATATGCACTCATCTTTCTTTTTTTTTCACTGATCAGTTCAGTTCTTATCCAAGTTTTTGAAGAAGTCGTTCTTGAGTCTCTCTCTCTAGCTAGCATCCAGTGTGTTAGCTAGTAAGGTGGCAAGTGGAGGAAATAATAATTCTTATCTGGCAGGAGTACAGGGACTTAATCACCCTGGTGTCAACTGACAATCTCTGCACCAGCCACTCCAGCTGTAACCACATATATGCAGGCGAAAACAGGCCCACGTTTTCCGAATTAAAAACAAACAAACAACTGTTTTAGATTATTGTGTTATTTCTTTCTTATAGGCGTTGTACTTCCTTTTAAAAAAATATTGAACCCATATGGGAAAGTTACGTATTTTTTTTAATTGTCTGAAAAAAGAGATCGAGAATTTTTTTTTGACCAAGAATTTCCAGGGCGCCGATTGCCCAAACATTTTGTTGCCTACGGACTTCAAATACTCAGAATAGAAAGTATGAAGCCTATAGAGAGTCACTCTGCATTTTGGAAGAATAATGATAAACTACCGGATATCGAGAGCAATCGATTGGTCTAGTTCCTTGAGTCTCCTCAAAATCTGCTGTAAGATGGACTGGTTCCAGTTCATTTTCAGTCTTTTAGAAGCATTTGCTTGTTATAAGGCTATAGCTACCTACTTTAGATGCCTGGCCGTTTGTTTATGGTTTCTTCATGGTTGCTTTGCGGTAGAAATTCAAAAATCAAATTCGAATTCTAAAAGACGCCCGAAGTGTTGAAGAAAATTGGCATTGAAAGGGTTAAGGATTCTTATGTTGTCATATCTTTTACATACTAAATAGAGTTGTTTCTTTTGGAACATGTACGGAAAAAAAAATCGTATTATGTATTAAATATCACACTTGATTTTCTCCCTTAATTTGCTTGCTCATCAACTACTTGCATTTTTTGCTTTAGAACAAAAAAAAAAAAAGCCAGCTAGAGAAATTTTTTTTATAAAAACAAGAGCTCGTACACAATCCTCACAATCTTCTCACCTTTTCTGTGAGAGAAGCAAAGCCCTGAGTGGGATGCTGCGTCCTCATGTCAAACACAGTAATGGCTGCCTCCAGAGAAGTAGCCACCAGCTTGTTCATCTGGATATCTTTGCGGTCAAACTGAACAGAACAAACCTAGTGACAACACCACAATATAAACAAGGAAGATCACTGCAACAACAAACTATCACAATATTGACTATCTCATGGGGAAACCCAGCATAACGTGTGCCGATCATACAGAATGTCAGGCGCCTCAATTTATTTAGAAAGTGGGAATCGGCCTTTCCGTTTGATCTGATACTTATGGGACTTGCTCTTTCAATTAGCAAAGCAGTTTCAAAGATCACTCTAAGTTCTCAGAGTGTATGTAGGGCAAAGTATTACTATGCGCCATCCTCTCTTACCTGGCTGTGTAATGGTTCTGAATGAGACAGTGCCTTGTTAAGGTCACCTATAGCTCTTTGAGAAGAGTGTCTGGGTTAAATATGCCTCTACGAAGGAGAGGAAGGAGTTTGTTACCTCACAGCTAAATAATGCAGCATTTGTTTCAAGCTCATGACACCTGGGACTTAAAACAGTTGACATTCCCATGGTTCATTTCTATCTTGGGATTCTATAAACAAATATTTTGCAATATATGTCCAAGACTTTATTTAACACTAAACGAGGAGGAAGTCACACCTAACAAGTGCCAATGTGTTGATGCAGGGGGTGTTCAAAGAGAAAATATTTAGTATTTCACAATCTGCTAGTCTAACTATGCGACCACATCCATAGGAGTCTGCCAGTGTGCAGAAGTAGAAGTGTTTACAACCTTTTATGGAAAGACAAGAACCAGGAAAAAAAGTGTGACTCCACAGAAAGCTTACATTTTAGAAAAACTCAAGATTCTTTATATTGGTTTCACATTCCTTACATTACCAGGGCTTCATACAGGATTTTTTTCCTGGGGGGGAAAACTTTTTATTCCTACTTAGGATAGCGTGTGGCTAAATAGGCCACAGAGAGGGGAGGGTGCGGGTCCTCAGGTTTGGGGGGGGAGGGGGGGGGGGGGGTAATCCTAATATGATCTGCTTTGTTCACTTTTAAACTTCAGAGGTATACGGGGTTTTTTTTTAGAAAAATTTAAACTTTTGAAA
>WLWI01002738.1_pt1 | contig 15237 bp, 11 predicted proteins | sample 6701501 | NCBI WGS metagenome assembly WLWI01 (sample SAMN12718690, study PRJNA515312) | sponge metagenome | isolation source: marine sponge | host: Mycale hentscheli | place: New Zealand: South Island, Marlborough, Capsize Point | collected 2014-11-01
CATTTTAGTATAACAAGCTGTATATTATTTACAATACAACACATACACATCAGGTGTTTTGAGTACACATCAGATGTTTTGAGTACACATGGTACAAAGGAAACTGAAAGCAAAATATTGCTGTCCATGACTAAATTCTCACCAAATTTTGGTGTGTGAGTTTTGTCCAAACTTCAGAAGTTATATTAATTGTAATGATGAAGTATAAAATCTTCTTGAATATAATATTTATAAATCTATTTGTCTCATTCCAATTTTATCTGGATAATTTCAGTTACAAGGTAACTTAATAATGAAGAAATTATGGTGATAAAAACATATAATTGAGAGTTTCAGTCCCAAGTTATTATCAAAGTAACCAAGGAAACAAGTGGGCTACTTTAGACCAACATGTCAGAATATAATATTATTAGTATCTTTTTTCTATTTGTAACATAATTATCCACCATTCTTACCTCGTAACACTTAATCCACGTAAAAAATGATTACGCAATGTTTTTTTTAACTTTAGCTAGCTAATTCACTGAGTTTTGTAACGAAGACTGCGGCAGTATTTTGAAGCCATAACCCGTAAGGAGCGAAAGTAATCACAACTGTCAGGTTGAATTATTAAAGAAAGAGCTCTACCGTTATTACCACGTATTGCAGCTAAATATTAAGCAAGTATAGAAATCGCTCATCCTTGTGTATGATTAGCTATTACTTCACGTGAACTTCTTATATCTGAGGACATCATTATGGTGAGTAGGTACTAGAAAATAGGTGGACAGTATTTAAGAATACGTTCATAAATGGAAAGGTAGGCGTTTTGTGAGCTTTAATAATTTAATAATAGTACCAGTCATTGCTCTGCCTCGGTTTATCATGAACTGATGACATGGAATAGAGGTATTTTAGTAAATGTACTACTAAAACAGGATAATGGGCCAACATAAATAGTCAAACTTCAGCCATGCAAATCATGGCAAAATTTGATTTCAGAGTCAGATATGCTAATGAATATTGTTTTAGTATGACCACCAAGTGAAAGAAGGGAGGGAGGCAGTAAATTACCAGATAGCTATGAGTGGCTTGGTGTGTATAGATTTTTATAAATAACTTGGGTTACCCATTTATGCTTCCCAATGTATACAGATTGACAGTATTTATTGAACACAGTTTCTACTATTGTCTAACTGAATAATCTCTAGGCAGTGATTGTTCCAACGGCTATCATATAATAAAGTATACTGCGTGATAATATATGTGAAATGGCAGTGATTGTTCCAACGGCTATCATATAATAAAGTATACTGCGTATAATATATGTGAAATGGAAATAATCTGCTTGACTGATTAAATAATATTGAGCAATTGTTATTACTTTTTTCTCAGCATATTCATTCACTTGTAACTTTGAATTTAGTTATATTTTATGCATAGATTTTTAAAATGATAAGCTTCATTGGATTAATGATTGTGATGGGAATACATGGTAAGTATTGCTATGATCCAATTTTCTGTATCAATTTTGCTTCAATAGCTCATACTAACAAGAGGAATATAAATAATTATATTACATAGAAGGATTAAAAATAACAAACAAGAGGAGTAAGATACTAAGTGTTATTGTACAATATATTTCTAGTCACTACACTATTGCTCACATTTGTACACTCTCCTTTGAGTTTATAGTAGCATTACATAATTCCTATTATTGCTTGATTGTGAGTTACCATTAGTGAAATATAGTCCATTTTTCCATCTGTATGTTTGTGAAGGTACGATGTTCAACTTGTCTGACAATTCGTCCATCACAAGAGGTTCATTTTGTCCTGGTGATAACACTAGATTTACTTGCAAGGGGATTGGAGTTCCTGTTGTGTTGGAATGGTTTAAAAATGGATCAGTTGTGGCAGATTATAGATACCGAAATATCCACACATATCCTCGGAATGCAGATTCAGTTACAGATCCCAGTGTTAGTGTAACAATTAGTGATGCAATCAGTCTGAGTGTGACTTCTATAAACATAACATCAACATTGACAGGAAGTTTCAACAACCTAAATGGATTCTTAATAGAGTGTGGAAGTGATACTGTTCGAAGTAATTCTATAATGGTGACAGACTTTGGTAAGTAAGTATTAAAAAAATTATGCATCCATGCACAAATAGTTTAAAAAAGTGTAAAACTATTACTTTTTTATGTAATCCTCATGTTGTTTTTCTATGTGGAGGATGGGAGTTGCATTGAAGTGCGTGTTTGAAAGGCCTTTTTTCTGTATTACATTAATAGGATTACCATAAGGTTAACACAAATTTTAAGCAGGTAATTGTTGTGCTAAAAGTGAAAAAACTATAATATAATATATATATATTCCAAACTAGATATCTTCACAATAATTGCTAGATATTTTCACAATAATATCACTAGATATCTGCATCATGTTATTTTGAGGTAGTGACATGATAGATAACTCATTTGATCACCCACTGTGTGATATCTGCACACTGTAATGGCAAATTTATTACCCTCTGAACCACTACTAGTTATAGCAACCACTTAGCATACCAGTTTTCTGGGTTTTTGCAGCTAGCTTTTCCTAGTGAATCCCATCCTACCAGGTTAGGTTCTAAAATATCAGCTTGGAGTGAGGGGAGCCCCTAGAGAGCTTAAAACCCAAATTTACACTGTTATTTACCAACTCCAGTACAAACTACTTCAGTGCAGACATCTAGCATAGAATAAACCACTTATTACACTGCCTGAGCGATATGGCAAGATATTTCACTCTCAGGCTCTATTTTCAGACAGTTCTGGCTCATGAATATATATTAGCCTGCTCTTGAAATATTTCACCATTACACTCTCTGACTCACGTACATTGCAACCGGCATAAAGAGTATAGTTATTTTGTTGTCTTTTTCTGAATATTTTGTTATTATCTTCCGAAGTACAGGTTACACTTGTTTCAAACTTGGCACAGACATGAAGACATCACAACTCATAACATATGTAGTTAAAAAAATTTCCCACCACATCATGTACTTAATTTATAAGGTGTGAATTTACATGTGTTTTTTTTTCACTTGAGCATCAAATTGCTATAAGCAGTTGTTGTACCAAGTGATCTCGAGAAAATTGCTTTTGTTGCCTAAAGAATGTTGCCGGTTGTGACGTCATAAATGCTGACTTTGCAACATTAGAGGAGATTGACGTACCCGTCTGTGCAGAGAGGAATTGCCAGATTAAGTATATTCTTGTGCTAGAGTTGAGGTATTAAGGTACGCTAACATTTTAATGGCTAAAGTTTTGTTGCTTTTTAAATAACTGGAACTATCCAGTATAAATGGTTAGCATCATGATGCTAGCCATTTATAATGTTCTTGTACGCAGACACAATACCATGATAAGCTTTTAGCTACCCGGACAGCACAACACCTCCACCACTCTTGACAGTTAGATTTTGAGTTGAAAGAGTAAGCATTTATATTCATTTAGTTATTTCTTGCTATACGACGATCCTTATGGCTGTTTGTTAACAGCATTCAATGGGGAATCGACACCCACGTGTGAAACGTAAGTTCTCCACAAGCCTTCTCTACAAGCCTTTTTCACAAGCCTTCAAGACATCAAAACCGCTGCTTTCCTTGAGTTGAAATGCAGATTTTTTTGGATCTGCTGAAACTAAAATTGATTGTTTTTTGCAACAAGTGAGGCAATGGCTCCCAACCTTTGCACCGACACTCAAGTTTAAAAAAAATACATGTTAAGTACATGATGTGGTGGGAAGCTTTAAAACCACATATGTGTGACCAGTAGAGACGTCTGTGCCAAGTTCGGAACCAGTAGAACCTGTACTTTGGAAGATAATAACAAAACATTCAGAAATAGACAACAAAAAGTAAATTTTACTCTTTAAGCCGATTGCACTGTAGTAAGTATAATATTATTATTTATTCATATGCATAACATAAGTTGTTTTTTCATTATATTAGTGCCTGCAGTCCACATTTCTTCTGCATTCCTATGTTATAATCATATTATTAATAAACCTGCAATTTCAGTTACATGGTCATTATTGGTAAGTATGTGTATTGTGTTTCTTTGAAGTTTCTCTCACATGTTAAATTGATTCTGGTGATTATGAAAATTTTTTATTGTCCACTATGGTTGTAAATGGTATGTGTATAACTATTAATGGTATTTACCAAGTTACATTTCCTTTTTATTTTTTTAAATTGACATTTTTAAATGTCCCCACAATATTCTTTTTTTTTTACATAATTATAATATAAAAAGAAAAAAAATTAGTCCTATGTTATTGTTAGATACTCTTTCTCTCTCTCCTTCTCAGGCATTTAAGAATCACAGAATTATAATAGTGTTAGGTTATAACCAGATCAAACCCAAGAACTATTGCTTAGTGCAATAGCACTTTAATATTGTACAGTTCACGATAATATTCTGGATTTAATATCAATGTGCCAAATGTACACATTTCTTATATATAATTTTTTTGCATGTGTTTGGTTCGTTTAGAAATAACCTAAAATTGTCTATGCATGATAAACTTGATGTATTATATGCTAATTCAATTAATTAAAATTTTAATATTGTCAATCATAAAATGAATAAGAATCATAATAGGAAGTATTACTGCAGGATTTCTCATACTACTTCAGTTTTTATATTGCATATTGTATATTTTTTAAAAAAATTTCATGAATAATCCTATTTTTGGTACTATTGAAACTCATTTATTTGTACTACTTATTTATTACATTGTATAATGTGATGAAAATTATAGGGTCCAATGCAATGTTCACAGTATGAATTCACTATTGTGCTAAGCGATAGTTCTCTAAATGAAGAATTTGTGATAAATGTCACATGCTATCAGTTGCAGTGCTATGTTAATATATCTGAGCCACAACCTGTCTCTGAGCAATACTTAATTGAAATTAAACATGGGACAACTATATTAAAGGAAATTAATGTAACAGGTATGTAAATGAAAAGAGACTGAGATTGTTATTTGTGATTAATGTTAAAAATTCTCCAAAGCCTTATATATTTGGGTACCAGAGCACTTAATCCAATATGAATTAGTAAATTCATTTTATTTTATTTACAAACTACTTGATTAAATTATCTAATACGTCAAAAATTATAACTAATCTTCACTGCTATAGTCTCTACTAGGACTGATAATTCTGAGTGTAAAGTTGGCTGTAGGGCTCCCTATCCCAGCTAATATTATAGGAGCTTCTCTAACCTGGTTGGGTAGGCTTCATCAGAGGAAGGTAGCTGTACAAAACCAGCAGAAGTGATAAGCTAGGTGGGTTGCTATACTATTGGCATGTTCAATATAGCTTGAAACAATACCGTGAAATAGCATGTGTCACTACCTAAAGTTACATTGTGAAGATATCTAGCATAAAATAAATATATATATTGTTTTTTTTTTACACTAATAGTCCCTGAAATCTACATTTCTTCAGCATTTCTATATTATAATCACAGGACTACATCTGCAATTTCTGTTTCTTGGATATTATTGGTAAGTATATGTGCACTGTGTTACATTGAAGTTTCTCTCACATGTTTAATTGATTCTGGTGATTGAAAATTTTTATTATCAACTATAATTGTAAATACTATACTTGTAAATGCTATTATTGTATGTGTGAAATTGTTAATGGTATTTACAATTGTGTTTTAGTCAGTTCAACTTTATATTTATATTTTATCAAATGACATGCTGTAATGTCTACAATATTTTGTTGCTTTTATATTATACATAAGAAGAATATTGTCAGCCCTTTATTATTGATTAGATAATCTGTTTCCTTCATAGGCATCTTTAAAAACAAACAGAATTGAAATATAGTTAGGCTATAACCACGAATCAAACCCAAAACCTATTGCTTACTTCACAAGCTCTGTAATATTGTAGAGTTCAAGTTGTTCTGAAATTATGCCAATGTGTTAATGTATTGCATGTGCTTTTTGGTTTAGAAATAATCTAAATGTTTCAAATGCAATAACTTATATTATTACTTAAATGTTATCTGCTTATTCAAAATTATTGCTATATTAATAATGTCAATTGAAAAGGAAATAGAATCATGATTAGAGAATATTACTGTTGGACTTCTTATTTCAGTCTTTATATTGCATGTTCTATATTTGAAATATTTTCCTACAATTAATTCTACTTTCTGCTACTATTTAAGCACATTGACTAGTACTACTTTATTTATTATAATTCATGCCAAATTTAATATGTAGGGTCCAATGCAATGTTCACAATATGAATTCACTATTGTGCTAAGCGACAGTTCTCTAAATGAAGAGTTTGTGATAAATGTCACATGCTATCAGATGCAGTGCTATGTTAATATATCTGTGCCACAACCTGTCTCTGAGCAATACTTAATTGAAATTAAACATGGGACAACTATATTAAAGGAAATTAATGTAACAGGTATGTAAATGAAAAGAGACTGAGATTGTTATCTGTGATAAGACAAATGTTACAATTTCTACAAAGCCTTATATATTTGGGTGCCAGAACACTGAATCCAATATGAATTTGTAAATTCATTTTATTTTATTTACAAATTACTTGATTTAATTATCTAATACTTCAAAAATTAGAAATAAACTGTCAAATATTGTTGTTGAGATTTTGGTGTTCATGAGTTGAGTGGTAGTTCATAGTAATGATATTAAAAACAGTGAGGATATGAAGGGTGGCAATCTGCTTGTAGAAATTGCGGGATGTACAGATAAAATTCTACAAATATGATGATCCTTTTCCATTGAAAAATCCAGGATTCCTTAGTTACCATCTTTTACAAGCTTCAACAATTATAAATAAATATATTTCTTTCATATAATACACTCTGTAATTAATATACCAGTCCATAAAATTCATCTGGGTGACAAGGCTTCCATTGTGTCATCAAATGACCTTGCTCTTGATTTAAATTATTTCAAAGGCCTTTTGGAGGCAATGTAGGTCATGGTTACATATATCAGTTAATCACAGTATATGAGTTTGGAGAGTGCTGGGAGGGGCTAGTGAGGATGTGTTAGCAGGGATTGGTAGGGGATATGCTGGCAGGGTTTTTTGAGGATGTGGTGTTAGCTGGGATCAGGGGGGGTGCTAGCCTTATCTATCATTAGTTGTTAGTAGGATCTAGTAGTGTTGCCGGACCTGGTTCTTGTGCATTACCTGTCTCCTCCTTCCAGTAATAGTTATAGAAGGCAGAGAGTGGGGAGATGGGCGTGAACAATCATGAATGACAAGGTCAATGATATATTTGTACTCAATATTTAAATCTCTTGTGAAAATTATATTATATGTATATTAAGGATAACTTATATTTTTCTCTATTAATGTTAATTATAATTGGACAATTTCTAAAAAATGGTGTGAATAATTGTCATAGCAACAAAAACAAGAGCATCTACTACATCTACTACAAGCCCTGGAAAATATATTACTGTATGTTCAATCCTTACATTTACTTTTATTATTTACCAAATTTGCATGTATGTCATATATAAAAATAAATATACAGTTTAATCTGAGCTATACCAATAATACTGAATTAATGATGTCAGTTTAAGAGATAAAATGGAAGTTCAGGTTATCTTATATAATTGTAGGTGTCATTTCCTCAACAAATTCAAAGCTATGAATTAATAGTTGGAAGTGTGATTGGAAGCTTCCTGTTTGCACTACTTATGGGAATTCTGTTTGGATTCTTTTGTGGAGTTAAATATTCAAGAAGAAATGTAAATAAGGAGCAAGCTAAAGAGAGCATGGATGTTTCAATTAATGCAACAACGTCAACTACAGGACCACTATATGAAGAAGTTGAACTAAAAAAGATTGTCAAAATGTCACAAAATGTTTCATATGACGTTCTGAAGAAATAGTGTGCTCATTTTTATTCAATTTGATTTCTTTGTTGATTATTGATTTCACAATTTCTTTGTCAGATTAGATGTGACTCTGGTTTATGGTTTCATTTGAACATTACATTAGATATCACCAGAGAATTAATCCAGGAGCACATGCTTAGTACAAAGTTTAAATGGTGCTTCAATTATTGTAGTAAAACATATCTTTTTTTTCTGTATTGCTTAAGAACAAAGAAAAGAGAGTATAATCCAGAGAGCACATTTATAATTGCTACATAAAAGTAGCTAGTTAATGTTCTGAAATATTTTTTTTTAATTAGCTATTACACTGTACAATAAGTATAATCATGTGTTTCAACTGACTTAGGTTCAATTTTATTTGCAGTGGTACAGAATAATCAAGCATAAAGAAATGAAATTTGCAACATATTCATTAATATTATAGACTCTGCTGAATATAATATTATTGCTTTCAAAATAATTCCTATAGGGACACTAGCATTTTTTTCCCAATTGTTCCGGATACATTATAGCTTAATTTTAATAACAATTTCAATAGCACCAGAAATTACAAATTTACTATATATATATACAGCAAACAGTTAGAGAACAGTGTATATACATGCTATTTTTTTTCGTTATTGCCTTAAATATTACAATAGTTCTTGCTATTTAAAGTAGTTGTATCCTGAGGTCTCACCCAAGTGTATATTGAGTCATCCGACTTATCACTTTGTTATTCTTTCAAATTGTTAAATTGTTTTGTTTCAAATATCTTGTCTGTGCAATACTTGTTCATAACTAGCTACTTAAAAAAATTTTGTCATAGTTGCTTTTGACCTCCAAATATGCTGTATGGCTTTTACAGTGGCTTTTAAGACAAGTTGTGTATGCTCACTGTGGGAGGTCAACTGTCAGGCATTTGCTTACTCTGGCTTAGCTACATGCTTCTTTTGAATAATACAGAACTTATTATAATGTTTAGATAACCAGGGAACAAATCTAGGAGCACGTGCCTAATGCACAAGTTAAAGAAGTGGTTCTTGTACAATGCTTGCAACGAAGCATTTTCTAATTTTGTATTGCTTATTAAGAACAAAAGAGAGGGTGTACAATCTATAGATTGCATATAAATTTAATCGCCGCATACAAATAGCTAGTTTATTTTCTCAAATTTTTTATGTTTCACTTGACACTGCATGAGTACTATGTTTTGTCACACACTTTATGCTTGATTGTTCCATACTACAAATAATATTGACCCTAATAAAATGAATTTTACAAAAAAATATTGATAGACATTTCTGAATATACACTTTATTGCTTTAAAAATTCATATAACAAATATTATCATTGTTTGGAATACATTTCGCTTATTACGAACTGTAATAATAGCAAAATAAATTAGAGAAATAACTAAGAATTTAATATACACAAGCAGTGCAAAAGAGGAGCATGTTTTGCAGTATACAGTTAATAACTCTGTCCTGTTACAGAATAGTAAACATGTTATTTTTTTCCTTCATGCCGTGTTTATACGACCCTGGTTTTCAAATAGGCCTATAAGTTGCTGTATAATGAAGCCTCTTGAGAGTGTATATTGGGTCATTACAGTAATTGTTCTTAGTTTATCTTTCAAGTTACTAAATGGTTTTGTTTCGAATATGTTGACAATGCAATACAGATAAAATTGGGTCATAGTTCCTTCCTACTTCCAAAGTAGGCTGTTGGGGATTTTTACTTACAAGAACTTGTAAACTGAGTTGCATATACCCACATATATGTTGTTTTCCCAAAGAGTATGTTATATCATCCTTTGAAAACTATCACTAGTGAAAAGTTATTTACATAGGTGCATGTCATCACACTATAGTACTTTATACTATATTTTTTTCTCCCAATGATAGTTAGGATATCAAGCTACCATATAAGAAGGACAAACACTGTTGATAAACTTGTATACTAGGTGTTCAATGTTAAAAAACATTTTTTGGTAAATTTGAAATTGAAAACAACTAGTCTAATCCTAGCCACATTTAACAATTATCAGGTTAGACTGGTCAATATCATCCAGCTTTGTACACGTAGACATGTAGACATGTAGAGCGACCGGCAGACAGACAGACAGGCAGTCAGACAGACAGACAGACAGGCAGTCAGACAGACAGACAGACAGACAGACAGATTTATTACTCCCAACTATACTTTCTTATTAAGTTAATTATAATAAAATAAAAGTATTCACTGTGAGTATAATTAATTAGTTTTACATACATGGTTATATCCTCCAACAACATTATAATAACTTCATCAATAGCATTCATTTAAATGTAATGGGTAAAGGCAATTATGTTCTAATATTTTGTTTATTATGCCGTTTAAATTCGGTATTCCTCCTGCAAAAAAAAGTATGAATAAATTTAGAAGACAACACATATACACATCAGATGTTTTAAGTACACATCAGATGTTTTGAGTACACATGGTGAAAAGGAAAATGAAAGCAAAATATTGTTGTCCATGAATAAACTAATCATTTAGTGTGTGAGCTTTGTCCAAATTTCAGAAGTTATAATATTTGTAATAATGGAGTATAAAATCTTCTTGATTATAATATTTATAAATCGATATGTCTCATTCTAGTTTTATGAATGATCTAAGTTTAATGGATAATTACAAGTACAAAGTAAGTTATAATGAAGAAATTATGGCGATAAAAACATAGTTTCTGTCCCAAGTTATATCAAAGTAACCAAGGAAATAAGTGCGGCTACTTTAGACGAACATGTCAGAATATAATAATAATAGTATCTTTCGCTAATTCACTGAGTTTTGTAACGAAGACTGGGGCAGTATTTTGAAGCCGTATAACCAGTAAAGAGCTAACTGATATGGTCATTAAGTCATTAAAGCTGTCAGGTTGAGTTTTTAGAGAAAGAGCTCTACCGCTATCACCACGTATTGCAGCTAAATATTAAGCAAGTAATAGAAATCGCTCAACCTTGTGTATGATTAGCTATTACTTCACGTGAACTTCTTATATACGAGGACATCATTATGGTGAGTAGGTACTAGAAAATAGGTGGACAGTGTTTAAGATTACGTTCATAAATGGAAAGGTAGGCGTTTTGTGAGCTTAAGATATAATAATTTGAAAATAGTATCAGTGATTGCTCTGCCTCGGTTCATCAGGAACTAATGACACGCAATAGAGGTATTTTAGTAAATGTACGACTAAAACAGGATAATGGTCCAACATAAATAGTCAGACTTCATCGCACGCAAATCATGGCAAAATTTGATTTCAGAGTCAGATATGCTAATGAATATTGTTTTAGGATGACCACCAAGTGAAAGAAGGGAGGGAGGCAGTAAATTACCAGATAGCTATGAGTGGCTTGGTGTGTATAGATTTTTATAAATAACTTGGGTTACCCATTTATGCTTCCCAATGTATACAGATTGACAGTATTTATTGAACACAGTTTCTACTATTGTTTAACTGAATAATCTCTAGGCAGTGATTGTTCCAAACGGCTATCATATAATAAAGTATATTGATAATATATTATATAATACATTATGTGAAATGGAAATAGTCTGCGACTGATTAAATAATATTGAGCAAATGTTGTTACTTTTTCCTCTGCATTACTTGTACCTTTGAATTTAGTTATATTTTGTGCATAGAATTTTAAAATGATAAGCTTCATTGGATTAATGATTGTGATAGGAATACATGGTAAGTTTTGGTATGATCCAATTTTCTGTATCAATTTTGCTTCAATAGGTCATACTAACAAGAGGAATAGAAATAATTATATTAAATAGAAGGATTAAAAATCACAAACAAGAGGAGTAAGATACTAAGTATTATTGTACAATATATTTCTAGTCACTACAATACTGCTCACATTTGTACACTCTCCTTTGAGTTTATAATAGCATTACATAATTCCTATTAATGCTTGATTGGAGTTACCATTAGTGAAAGAGAGTCCATTTTTCCATCTGTATGTTTGTGAAGGTACAATGTTCAACTTGTCTGACAATTCGTCTTTCTCAAGAGGTTCATTTTGTCCTGGTTATAACATTAGATTTACTTGCAAGGGGATTGGAGTTCCTGTTGTGTTGGATTGGTTTAAAAATGGATCAGTTGTGGCAGATTATAGATACAGAAACAGCCACATCACATTTCCTCGGGATGCAGATATGGTTACAGATCCCAGTGTTAGTGTTACAAATTAGTGATGCAATGAGTCTGAGTGGGTCTGCTATAAACATAGCATCAACATTGACAGGAAGTTTCAACAACCTAAATGGATTCTTAATAGAGTGTGGAAGTGATACTGTTCAAAGTAATTCTATAATGGTGACAGACTTTGGTAAGCAGTAAAAAATTATGCATCCATGCACAAATAGTTTAAAAAAAAGTGTAAAAATATTTCTTTAATTTTCATAATGTTGTTTTTCTATGTGGATGGGAGTTGCATTGAAGTGCGTGTTTGAAAGGCCTTTTTTCTGTATTACATTAATAGGATTACCATAAGGTTAACACAAATTTTAAGCAGGTAATTGTTGTGCTAAAAGTGAAAAAACTATAATATAATATATATATATTCCAAACTAGATATCTTCACAATATTATTGCTAGATATCTTCACAATAATAGTACTAGACATCTGCATCATGTTATTTTGAGGTAGTGACATGATAGATAACTCATTTGATCACCCACTGTGATATCTGCACACTGTAATGGCAAATTTATTACCCTCTGAACCACTACTAGTTATAGCAACCACTTAACATACCAGTTTTCTGGGTTTTTGCAGCTAGCTTTTCCTAGTGAATCCCATCCTACCAGGCTAGGTTCTAAAATATCAGCTTGGAGTGTGGGGAGCCCCTAGAGAGTTTAACACCCAAGTTTACATTGTTATTTACCAACTCCAGTACAAACTACTTCAGTGCAGACATCTAGCATAGAATAAACCACTTATTACACTGCCTGAGCGATATGGCAAGATATTTCACTCTCAGGCTCTATTTTCAGACAGTTCTGGCTCATGAATATATAATAGCCTGCTCTTGAAATATTTCGCCATTACACGCTCTGACTCACGTACATTGCAACCGGCATAAAGAGTATAGTTATTTTTGTTGTTGTCTTTTTCTGAATATTTTGTTATTATCTTCCGAAGTACAGGTTCCACTTGTTTCAAACTTGGCACAGACATAAATACATCACAACTCATAACATGTAGTTTTAAAATTTTCCCACCACATCATGTAATTAATTTATAAGGTGTGAATTTACATGTGTTTTTTTTCACTTGAGCATCAAATTGGTTGTACCAAGTGATCTCGAGAAAATTGCTTTTGTTGCCTAAAGAATGTTGCCGGTTGTGACGTCATAGATGCTGACTTTGCAATATTAGAGGAGATTGACGCCCTGCGGTGCTTGTTACCCGTCTGTGCAGAGAGTAATTGCTAGATTAAGTATATTCTTGTGCTAGGGTTGAGGTATTAAGGTACCCTAACATTTTAATGGCTAAAGTTTTGTTGCTTTTTAAATAACTGGAACTATCCAGTATAAATGGCTAGCATCATGATGCTAGCCATTTATACTGTTATTGTATGCAGACACGATACCATGATAGGCTTTTAGCTAACCGGACAGCACAACACCTCCACCACTCTTGACAGTTAGATTTCGAGTTGAAAGAGTAAGTATTTACATTCATTTAGTTATTTCTTGCTGTATGATGATCCTTACGGCTGTTTGTTAACAGCATTCAATGGGGAATCCACACCCACGTGTGAAACGTAAGTTCTCCACAAGCCTTCTCTACAAGCCTTCTCCACAAGCCTTCAAGACGTCAAAACCGCTGCTTTCCTTGAGTTGAAATGCAGATTTTTTTAGATCTGCTGAAACTAAAATTTATTGTTTTTTTTTGCAACAAGTGAGGCAATGGCTCCCAACCTTTGCACCAAGTTAGTGTAGATAAAGATAAGTAATATTTAATAAGTTTTTAATATTAAAATTACTTCATATGTATAAATTACAATCTTCAAATTGTGAAACTCACCAAATTTGTCCAAAATTGGCGATACATATATCACATTACTAAGCAAAATATGAGAACTGAATAAGTTTGTAACAGACATTAACTCCTTGGATCTAAAAAATGACAACTTAAAGCAATTTGACACTCAAGTAAAAAAAACTACATGTTAATTCACACCCTATAAATTAAGTACATGATGTGGTAGGAAGCTTTATAACGACATATGTGATGAGTAGAGACGTCTTTGCCAAGTTTGGAACCAGTAGAACCTGTACCTTGGAAGATAATAACAAAATATCCAGAAATAGACAACAAAAACTAAATTTTACTCTTTAAGCCGATTGCACTGTAGTAAGTATTATATTATTTATTTATAGTATGCCTAACATAAGTTTTTTTTTCATTATTAGTGCCTACAGTCCACATTTCTTCTGCATTCCTATGTTATAATCATATTAATAAACCTGCAATTTCAGTTACATAGTCATTATTGGTAAGTATGTGTATTGTGTTTCTTTGAAGTTTCTCTCACATGTTAAATTGATTCTGGTGATTATGGTATTTTTGTTCATTATGGTTGTAAATATTATGTGTATAGCTGTTTATGGTATTTACCAAGTTAAATTTCCTTTTTATGTTTTAAAATTAACATTTTTAAATGTCCCACAATTATATATATATTTTTTACATAATTATAATATAAAAAGAAACCAAATTAGTCATATGTTATTGTTAGATACTCTTCTCTCTCTCCTTCTCAGGCATTTAAGAATCACAGAATTATAATAGTGTTAGGTTAAAACCAGATCAAACCCAAGAACTATTGCTTAGTGCAATAGTACTTTAAACATTGTTCAGTTCACGATATTCTAGATTAAATATCAATGAGCCAAATGTACACATTTCTTATATATTATTTTTTTGCATGTGTTTGTTTTGTTTAGAAATAACCTAAAATGTTCTATGCATGATAAACTTGATGCATTATAATATGCTAATTCAATTAATTAAAATTTGAATAATGTCAATCATAAAATGAATTAGAATCATACTAGGAAGTATTACTGCACGATTTCTAATACTACTTCAGTTTTTATATTGCATATTGTATATTTAAAAAATAAATTCCATGAATAATCCTATTTTGTGGTACTATTGAAACACATTTATTTGTACTACTTATTTATTACATTGTATAATGTGATAAAAATTTTATATATAGGGTCCAATGCAATGTTCACAGTATGAA
>WLWI01002739.1_pt1 | contig 15228 bp, 6 predicted proteins | sample 6701501 | NCBI WGS metagenome assembly WLWI01 (sample SAMN12718690, study PRJNA515312) | sponge metagenome | isolation source: marine sponge | host: Mycale hentscheli | place: New Zealand: South Island, Marlborough, Capsize Point | collected 2014-11-01
CAGATGTAGTGTGGTGTTGTAGCAGTAGTTTCAGATGTAGTGTGGTGTTGTGTGTTGTAGCAGTAGTTTCAGATGTAGTGTGGTGTTGTGTGTTGTAGCAGTAGTTTCAGATGTAGTGTGGTGTTGTGTGTTGTAGCAGTAGTTTCAGATGTAGTGTGGTGTTGTAGGTGCTCCTGTAGTCCCTCATGGTGTTATAGTGGAATACCGCATTCTACAGACTAGACTTCCTGGAGCCACAATCATGGTGGTGTTCTCTGGTCTGGCCTTCAATACTATTATCTCTGGTTTACGGCCATTCACACAGTATCAGTATCAAGTGTTTGCTAGGAACAGTGCAGGCAATGTCACCAGCATCTCCACCACCAATACCACCCTTCCAGCCCCACCCACTTTCATAGCTGCACCCATGGTGATGGTGCAGTCATCATCTGAAATATTGGTCAGCTGGGAGCCCCCAGCAGAGCTGAATGGAATGTTCGTAGGTTACCAGCTCTACAGGAATGGAGTAGCAATCTTCCAGACATATACGTCTTCTCTAACCTTCATGGACTCAAACCTTTCACCGTTCACAGAGTACGAGTACGTAGTGGAGGTGTGTTCTAGTGGGGGGTGTGTCAACTCCTCTTCTGTTACTAATGTCACACTGGAGGCTCTGCCTGGCATGGTGGGTGGGTTGACCATATCAGATATAACTCCACGCTCCATCAGATTGACCTGGTCGCCTCCTGGAACTCCCAATGGCATCATCACAGAGTACGTCCTCACTCAAGTTACACCAACTTCCCTGGAAGTGTTCCGCGGTGCAGCTGCATTTTCAGCGCTAGCTGCAGATCTTGTTCCATACATGGTGTACTCGTTCAACCTCATGGTTTGCAATGGAGCTGGTTGTGTGACAACAGACAGCGTACAGAACAGGACGCTAGAAACGGACCCTGAACAGATAGATAGCCCGCGCCTGCGCAATTTAACATCGACTTCTGTCGCCATTGAGTGGAGTGCACCACGAGTGGAGAACGGTTTGATTACGACTTACATTCTCAGAAGAGGCAACAATTCCTTCCCTGGATTGTCTCGAGTCATCTTTCAAGGGTTGGCTTTCTCCTTCAATGACGTCAGTCTTGTGGCTGATACTCTGTACTTCTACACAGTAACTGCAGTCAATGGTGGAGGAAGTGCCACTAGCAATCAGAGTTTCTTCCAGACCGTTCCTGACCTAGCCGAGGGAATACGCCCACCTACATTGAGAGTCCAGGGTCCAACTAGTATACACGTGCAGTGGTTTGCTCCAGATCTGGCCAATGGCGACATCTCTGCTTACAGGTTGTTTGTGAATGGCAACCTTGAATTCACTGGTATTGCTTTTGAGTTCACAGTTATGAATTTACAACCCTTTACCAGTTACCCCGTCTTCGTAGAAGTGTGCAACCAGGCAGGCTGTGCCAGTAGCACGACTGTATCCAACACAACTGAGCAAGCCATACCACAGGGGGTGTCCCCACCCACTCTGACAGTATTGGGCCCCAGGCAAATCACAGTTGCATGGGTCCCTCCAACACAGCCCAATGGAATAATCACTCAGTATCAAATTCAGCGAAGAATCCCAGGGGATATATTCTCACTGTCCCTGCAGCATGTTGGGGGTCCAGATGTTCTGATGTTCCCCAACTCTGGGCTGACACCTTTTACCACTTACGAGTATCGCCTACGCATCACCAATGGAGCTGGCTCAGTCTTCAGTGAGTGGACGTCCGCACAAACATCTGAAGATATTCCAACTGGAGTAGCCATACCAATGTTTAGATCTTCTGATATCTCAGCAAGAAATGTGACCGCTGCGTGGACTCCGCCCACAAGTCCCAATGGTGTCATCACCAGCTATTTATTGGAATACAGAATAGCCATTGATCCAGTGACCTTTGGACCAGGAGAAATTATCACAGGAGCCACTTTGCCAGCCAATGTGATGGTTGCAACAGTTGGCAATCTTCAGCCTGTGACGTCGTACGAGTTTAGAATTGTGGCGAATAATGGAGCTGGAAGAGGAGAGAGCTTGTTTGAGTTGGTCACTACTGGCGAGGATGTTCCAGAAGGAATCCAAGAAGTTCTAGTGGATCAAAGAACTGGATTCTCCCTGACTCTGTCATGGAATCAACCCACTGCACCCCATGGTACCATAAGAGAATACATCTTGCTGCTAGATGGTGTAATGGTCTACAGGGGAATCCCCCCAACCACCATCACTGGGCTGACACCTTTCACAAGCTACAGCATCCAGCTCGCCGCCTGCACATCAGCTGGGTGTGGTTTTGGTATTGAGCAATATATAACGACAGCTGAAACTGCTCCATTAGGACAGGGTCAGCCATCACTGATGGTTAGTGAGGAGGGAGCTGTGCTAGTTACATGGAACCCTCCACTACAACCCAATGGAATCATCCTGCAATACCAAGTTCTGAGATACGAAGATGGCATTGTTACCATAGTGAACGTCACTAGCAATGTTCTCGTGAGAAGATTTGTTGACAGTGATGTGCGCCCAGCACGATCCTACTCGTATGCCGTACGTGTCATCAACGCAGTGGGGCAGACTGACAGCACTTACAACAACATCTCTACCCCCGAGGCAGCACCTGGAGGAGTCACGCCTCCTACTCTCACTCCATTGAGCTCCTTTGCCATGCAGGTGTCCTGGCTACCACCAATGCAGCCTAATGGACAGATTATTAGGTACGAGGTCTTCCGCACCTCCACTAGTGCAGCTAATGTGTCTGTCTTCTCCCATCCCTCAGATCGAGGATTCAGTGATGTAGATTTGCTACCCTTTACCGAGTATTCTTACACAGTGTTGGTTTGCACAGCAGCAGGTTGTACGCTTAGTCAGCCAGCTACAGAAAGGACATTAGAAGCCACACCCACTAACATTTCCAGACCAGTCCTCGTGTCTCTGTCTTTCTCGTCCATATCTCTCTCATGGAGTGTACCGGCCAGTCCTAATGGGATAATAATCATGTACAATATAGACGTCTTCCCCAGTGGCATCACCCTGGCAATATCTGGCAGTGAGACACGCCTACACAGAAATATCACTGGTCTGCTACCCTTTACCAACTATGTGGTAACAGTGGAAGCATGTAACTCAGTTGGCTGTGTAGCTGGTAACTCCAGTGTGAGAACTGATGAACACATTCCTCAAGTCAGTCTGCCACCCACTGTGACTGTGCTCAATGCAACGGCTCTCAGTGTCGTGTGGGCACAACCCGCCCCGCCCAATGGCATTATTATTAGGTACGAGCTGCGAAGAGATGGGACTTCAGTGTTCAATGGAACACGGACTTCTTTCATTGATTACCCACTGACCCCGAGAGAGGTGTACTCCTACACTGTGCAGTCATTCACAGTTGTAGGAGGCAGTGAGCAGAGCAGACCTTCAGACAGTGTGACCACACCTTCTGACACACCCCAAGACATACTTCCACCATCGCTTACTGCTACTGGTCCAACATCAGTCTTTGCCAACTGGTCAGAACCTCTTCTTCCCAATGGAGTCATTCAGCGTTACATTCTGCTACAGAATGGCTCCAACATCCACGATATGTTGGGATTCCAGCTGGCAGTCATCGGACTGCTGCCATTCACAACCTACTCTTACCAAATCATGGCTTGTACCACCACTTGTAACTCGAGCACTGCTGCCTTGGTCACTACACTGGAGGCACCGCCACAGGGCTTAGCAGCACCAGCACTGAGCGAAGGATCAGAACAATCAGTGACCATTACCTGGTCACCTCCATCTAACCTTAATGGCATTATTACCAGGTACGAAGTGTGGAGGAGAATGGATAGCACTTCTTCTGCTGTTCAAGTGTTTAGTGGTCTTGAACTATCATACACTGACACAGACACCTCGCTACGTCCTGATACCTCGTATGAATATAGCATCATTGCATTTAACAGTGCTGGGAACACCGCTAGTAACAGCACGGGCATTCGACTTGCTGAAGCTCCACCCACCAGTGTTGCGCCACCTATTATTGACAGTATTACTGCCACTTCACTGGACGTTACAGTAACTCCTCCGAGCATGCCCAATGGGATTCTGGTTGCTTATCGACTGCTAATAAACGGGTCTCTATATCAGAATATCACACCTCCAGCAGCTGCATTCAGAGTGACCTCTCTGTCTCCATTTACAGTGTATGAGTTTGTGTTGGAAGCTTGCACCAGTGCTGGCTGCACTCCCAGTGCTTCTGTGACAGCAAGAACTGGAGAAGCCCCGCCCACTGGCCTAGTTCCCCCAGCTGCATCTGTGATTCAAGAACAGAGCAGTATAGAAGTCTCTTGGCAACCTCCAGCAGCGACCAATGGAATTATTTTAAGGTGAGTAGTTGCAAAAACACCTAAAAGTATATCAAAAGTATCAGTTGTTTTGTTGTTGATTATTTGTTAGTGTGGTTGTTTATTGTTGTTGTGACTATATATTTGTTGCAGCTATTCCTTATGGTACAGAACTGCATGTCCACAAGCTCCACAACCCAATGTCCTGTCCGTGCCAGAGTGTGTCTTGGGGCCCATCACACTGTACTCTGCTAATATATCTGCAGATACACAATCAGTGATCCTCTCTAGCCCTGTCCAGCTTCAGCACTACACATCATATGAATTTCAAGTGGGTGTGGCTAACAGTGCCGGTGCTGTGAATTCAACATTCATGGAGCCTGACGTAGTGACTGTTACAAGTAGTAAGTTATTATATACAAGCAGACGGGAGAAATGAACACCAATCGTTACCATATTAACTTATCCTTTCTTTACTGCCTAGCTCCATTGGCTACTAATGATGTTTCTCTCCTGTTTGACAATGGGGTGGTGACACTGGACTGGTCTCAGACTTTCCAACTGAATGGCATAGTATCCCACTATGACCTGCGCAGGAATGGCATTCTCCTGTCCAGGAACTTAGCCACCTCCATCACTCTCACACAGGAACCACTGGAACAAGGTAAAGGGTACCTAGCTACTCTATTAGTGCAAGTGAGGCAAAATAACTCAGATACATGTAGAGTGAGATAGCCCAGATAATTTTTGACATACTGGCTGTATCTCACAATTGTTGTTCTAGTAAGCAACTACAAGCTAATTGTGAACAGCTCCTAATTTTACAGTTGTATGTGTTACAATGGAAATGATTCCTGTTGATCAGAGCAATATAAAATAGTAATGAACTCACTGTTGTTAGTATTTCATGATCATAATGTTGTTGTTTTTAGCCCTGTTGGAGTACGAGGTTACAGTGTTTACTGAAGTGGGACAAGCTAGCAGGACCTCTCCACTAAGAGGTGAGTTATCACATGGACAGACACGTTGCATAGCGATATAAAGTTAAATGAAAGTTGGCACTAAAATGATGTAGTAAACACAGCACAGAAGTAATGGACCACTCTTATTGTAATTATATTTGCAGTATCTTCCCAAGGACTACCCATGACAGTTCCCCTTACAGCACCAGATGTCACAACAGAGTTTAACTTGACCATGCCTACAGTCACAGAGCTGGCCTTCTACCGAGAGACGCCATTCATTGTAGGGATGGTCATCTTGGCTATATTGCTGCTGTTTGTCTGCCTAGCTACTCTCCTGTGCTGCATCAAACCCCGAGGCAGCAAGTCACCTCTAGAACAGTCCAATCTCAGCAATCCAGTCAACCTGAGTCCTCAACAGCGTAGAGTCACACAACCGCACGAACCGGTCACTGGAAGTTGGAGTCCTAATGACTACACTGTGAGTGATGAACACACGTAACCTGGTCACTTATTAGTATTTACCATAGTATGAGCTAAGAAGAGAACATACTACCAGCTACAAAATGAGTGTATAAGCCCTCTTGCTTATAGCCTGCTATGATATGCTGAATTCAGTGGTTGAAAAATCTCATCATTTTTTTATCTGCTGTCAAGGCTCACCAGTTTTATACAAGTCATCTATTTGTATGCTCTATCTCATGCACTGCCACATGCCACTCTTACTTGTACACTCCTGCCTGATAGTGTCTCACTACTTGTGTGTCTAGGGTGTGCTCCAAATCCATAGTAGTAGTAGGGCGAGCTGGTGAGCAAATTTATTCTTTACTTATCAGCTTATATAATTCCATAAAGATTTAAACATTAATTTTAAACCAGAAATAAACCATATATTAGAATGATTATGCTAGTAATTCACATCAAGTGTTAACACACAATAGCAGGCCACAACTAGAGCACAGAATAGGCTGATGTAAGACATGGAAGGTGTAGCGTGAGGAAACATGCGTATGAGTATGTGAACTTCTATTCCAACTGCAGGAAGGCGAGATCCCAGACATTGATGAACCAGGTGACATATATGTCCCACCTCCTGTCAAATCCTACTCACCAGGCAAAATAGGCACATACTCACCAGCCAGTAAGATGGGGACTTTGACCTCCAACCACAGCAGATTATCAGACATAGTGAGTTAAGACAGCATTGGAACATGTCTACTTCACCTTACCTTGTGTGTGTGTGTCAGGTCATTGGTAATCCACTGCACTTCCCTCCACCTAAAGATGATGGTGGAACACTCACTAGGCAACAGCAACAAACTTTTGAAGACACTAAAGTATAACTAATTATTTTTTGGCTACAACACTAGCTATATTAATTACTTCACATCAGCAGCCATAATTTTATTTAATTTATTCTCTTAGGAACGTCACCTATTTCACTTCATGTACATAGCATCATTAATCTTTATAATAATTTAAGTATTTGGTAAACAATTTATTGCAGTACATGTACAATAAACTTCTCAAGCTTAACCTCTTCTAGCTTTATTTGGACTATTGAGGCAGATGAGTGTAATTTAATATCAATTTCACAACAAAAATATCCTGTTAGTAATCTGAAGTGTTGAAGATCCATCCATCCTTCACAAGGACATGTCACTAGGCTGGGAAGAAGCTGCTACTTTCCTGCTTAGTCTGGTTCTCTTTTGTGGAGAGCCTTCACTAGAGGAAGATGCCACGCCTCCACTGTCCTTCTTGACATCATCTTCACTTTCCACAATGGAGGCAGCACCACCTACCTGACCACTCCCACCACCACCACCCCGTGGACCTCCCACACCTCCTTTCACTTCGGCACATTTGCTGCTCCCCTTTCCATCTCCAGGTTTCCCTGCTTCCTTTGAGGCCCCTCCTGCCCCCCAACTGGTGAGGTTGTGCTGTACTGAATGAGGTAGCTGAGAGACGGGTATTTTGAGTGGCGAGGCTACAACGGTGGGTTGATTGAGAGGACGTACGGCAGCAGTGGTAAGGTGATGATGACGATGATGCTGTTGTTGTAAAATCATACTACCTACGAGAGATCCCGGAGCTGAAGTTTGAGGAAGGTGACCAGCAGAGGAGTGGTATCCCTGTTGGTGAGAACTCCTAGATGCTGATGGTGATGCAACACTTAACCTGGCATGCGGTGGCAAACTCAGAGACCCTACTGTGGGGGGCATTATCCCACCCCCAGCCAAGGGCAGACCGCCAAGAATGTTCAAGGGAGTTGATGACTTAGTGCTAGGGAGTGAAGTTGAGGAAGCTCCACCCACACCTCCACCCTGGTTGTTCCCTACTGAAGGCCGTGTAGATTGGACAGGTAAAGGGTTTTCATTCAGACTGGACTGGGAGCCACAGCGACTCCGGCTCTTGGAGCTTGACCTGTCATAGCTATCTCTGCGAGCCTTAACCAACATGTGGTCACTAGTGGGCGTGCTCAGACCAGACGTGGGTGGACTGGGCACTGGAGTGAGGCTGACGGAAGAACCACTCATGTCAATGGAAGCAGAAGTCAGAGAAGAAAGTGGAGTAAGCATTGTGGAGGGAATTGCAGACACTGGCGGAGACTGTGACTTCCCTTTGGCTACTTCTACACCACACAGGTCAATACTTCAATGATGCAACCACACGTACACAGGCACAAACTAATCAACAGACACCGAGGCCCTCAGGCATAATCTGTAGACTGCATTGGTTTCTAGAATCAAATTATAAATTTCCTGCTTATTATTTGGATGTGCAAACCCTTTAAACAATTGGCAAAACTTCAAGATCATAGCCCAGTGTCCTCCTGCACCTCAAATGACTGGATTCTGTGCAGTCACCCCCCCCCCCCCCCTCAGCTAATACTTTATACTAGTGGTTGAAACATTACCCCCAGATACAGATGATGCTTCTCCTTGACTAGATCCCTCCATCTTAACCTCCTCCGCTGATGCTTCATCAGCACCTCCAAACAAACGTCTACATATGCACACACACACATACATACACATACATGTTATTGGCGTAAATGCAGTCACTGGCAGCTCGAGGTATCCACTAAATTCCTCTCTTACTTGAGATGCTGAGCTCTAGCAAATCCATCCAATATAGCATCTACTTCTCCATGCCCAGGAATACATGTCTGCCTAACAATCCACACCAATACAATACAGCCATAACCCACCACTTCTGAGACACATATTACAATGCAAGTCAATGTGACAACCTCTTACCAGACTCCTCCCACTTACATAGTATACTTAATAGTGAGCAAGCAAGCAAGTTGGAACTCTGTGTGGTACGTGCTGTCAATATAACTGTTCTTTAACAATACTTTACCAGTTTTAAATATATATACCAACAGGCCTTTTTTTACTTGTCATCTTTGCCACTGCTACCCTACATGTAATGGTGGAGAGAAAAGGTCAGACAGCTATCCTAGCTATGTAGATTTTTTTTTAAATTCCATCAAATCCTCCGAGAAACCATGGAACTAATCATTCACACGGAATTCTTCATTAGCACCACTCATAGCCACAGTGTTTACCTCTTGCTGACCAGGTAGGAGTGCAGCCTTACAGTGGGTCTCGATATAGGCTATGTATCAAAGTAAAATAAAATTTAAAAAACATTGGACCACTCATGTCTGACGCAGCTGAATCGATCTGTGCAAAATCTCCGCCCACCACGCACAACAGGAGAATGCTTACCTGAATTTTGCGAGTAGAGGAAAGGGCATATACATTATAATAAATAAGAAGGGTTGAATCTCGTCTGTGTTACCCCAGAGAGTGCCTAGTTCCAATTAGCAACTATTAGGAATGACCCTTTCTAATAAAATTTAAGGGTGCACAACACACATAATTAGGAGAAAGCATTTACAATAAAATAAACACTGGAGGTCTGCAGTACCTCCAGAAATAGCCTATGAAGGCGAACCCACAGTGAACATGCATATCTTTCATTTTAATTCACTTGTGCACTTATTTTACCCACTTCCTGTTTTAGTACCAGTGAGCTAGAAGTTGATCGGTCAGATAGTCTCACTGTTCGCCATGCTCTCCTGGCTATTTCATTTCAAACTTGTCTGTATCTCTGAGATGTGTGGTGTGTGTATGCATGCGTGCATGTGTGTGTGTATGTGTGTGTGTTTGTGAAACAGCAATGGTCCAGGTGGGATTTTGGGTGCCCACACCACTTGCTGTGAGGAAAGGCCTGTTCTCCTGCAAGTTCTTAGCCCAGCTCCAGGAGCTTTGCTTGCACGGCTCACAGTGCCTGCTTAGTGCACAGGCATCCTGGCTCTGCCAGGTGCGCGTGACCCACTAGCTGTAGCAAAATAATTTGCATTTTAAAATTGTGTGTGTGTGTGTGTGTGTGTGTGTGTGTGTGTGTAGCTTGGGCAGTGGATGTACAACCCATAAGAGTTGGTATTGAATACATACACTCACGACTCTCCATGACTCTGGGAATCACATTGGATAGTTTTAGTGTCAGAACCCGCATCTCACTATACAGGAAAAAATGTATCCCAGTTCATAGCTTCATATAGCATTTCACAAAGGAAAACAAGAGTGACTGCAATTCTAATTTGATTTGCTGAGCAAAAAAACTGCGAAACAATTTTGTTACCTCTATAAACTGGTTGACTGGTGCTCAGTAAACACTTCAAGGTAGCAGTATAGCTGCAGCAATAGTGAACACTTTGAACTAAACAGCGTTCATGATCACAGGGCGCCTCCCACCAGGTGTGCTAGCAGTTTAGTACTGTGTATGTGCCTCCATTGCAGTAGCTGCATCTTCACTCCTCCTACTGGCATACCACATGAGAAAGCCTCTCTCTGTACCACTACTAAATCTGTGAACTGAGCGTGGTTAAGAAGTGAGTTAGACAGTGTTGTACATTATGGCTATTTCAATGGAAATGAGTCAAATTCTTTTTGTGCAATACAACTAACTGGAAGTCTTGCCCATAATGGTACAATAATAGGCCGTCCGGCTACAATTGTGAACCACAATTTTCTAATTTTGATCTGAGGTCAGCTACAATTGAGAAAACATTAGCACCTCACAGTCCAATACTGTTCAATGCAGTTCTGGAAAGCAAAGCCACCCAGCACTGAATACTGCATCAGATACTACATAATCTAGTGGTTCTCAATTCACTACAGCAATTTGATCATTATATGATTCAGATAGTGTGCCTACTAATTATATGATTCAGGTAGTGTGCCTACTAATTATATGATTCAGGTAGTGTGCCTACTAATTATATGATTCAGGTAGTGTGCCTACTAATTATATGATTCAGGTAGTGTGCCTACTAATTATATGATTCAGGTAGTGTGCCTACTAATTATATGATTCAGGTAGTGTGCACTACTAATTCGCTGCACAAATGTACCACCTGCCAACTGTAGTCGTATAGCATTAGTTGCTATACAAAATGAATTGAGTAAATTACTCGCTGCAGCCTAACTCCACCATCATTAGGGACTTCACTACAGTACTGCATAGTGATGGCACAAGTGTATTAGCCGATTCTTAGCATAACATTTATCAATTGTTGTGTGTGTGTGTGTCTGATGAGTTCTTGCCGTTTTTAATTTACTTTTCTATATGCTCACCATGGCATGCAAACCATTGCTGTAAAATTTCATATGTTAAACAATTCTCACTGTTGTAGAGTCGACCCCTTACGGCTCCAAACTGTGGCAAAGTATGAAACAATGTCATTTTTCTATTTCTGAGCAGTACACCAGAATAGGACTCCGGAACCATCTGTATTTTATACGTGAGGATTCTTTATCAAATAGATTTGCCATGCCCACGTGCAGAGTAATCTTTGAAAGGCACAGTTGTATTTCACAAGCACTATTTGTCGCAAAAAGGGGCATACTTTTGTGGTATATAACGCACGACTATTCACTACCAGACAATATGGTTAACACAGTGAAACCAAACTTGCTTCAAGCCTTTGCTCTGCCTTGAAATTAAATATAAAATCGCATTATACGACACCTGTTGAGATTCTACTGACCGACACATCTTCCATTATGATTGCTACAACTCACACCAGCTGATTACCTGGCTTTGATGAGGGTGGAAGGAGCCACTTGAGTGGACTTGCCATAGCGACAGCGGATCTTGTAAATAGACGCTAACTTGGACACCTCTGTCCGTTCATCCTGACCCATGGGAGGCAGCAATAGCCTGCAGGAAGAAATCACACAAAAACATACAATGCTTAGCCCAGACTGTGGTGTGGATACTATGTTAAATCTAATGTTCTAATGATAACACTAGCAATTAAATCATTTTTTACACTATTACTACTTTATGACTGTCTACCGTCTCCTTTTGGGCTACAGCACCTGTTGTTACTGTTATTTCCTGGGCTACAGCACCTGTTGTTACTGTTATTTTCTGGGATACAACATTTATTACACCAGTTTTAAGATGGCCTCACTCACTCGGTCCGCTCTTGATCTGCCACAAAATCTATCAGCAATTGATTGACTCGCAGCACAAACTCCAGGTCCGGGGAACCTGATGCCTAGATAGGAAAACAAGACACAACGAACTTGACATCTACTGCATCTTGGAACACAGACTTACTCGAGAGAGAGTACTGAAGGATTCGTAGTCACTCGTCCGTACACTAACATTCCACCATTTGTCCCGTTTCTTCCTCAGGTACATGTCATGAGCTAGAGACAGCAATAGACATGAAACCACACCCACACTACATACAACTATAGGCACACACCATATGGCAGAACTGTCTATCTACTCCAATCCAACCAAAGGTGCATCAGGTGGGAGCAAACCAATAAAATGAAGCACCAAAGGTGCGAACCCTCAGCGCTACCAAACACTACCTACATAGCTATTACAATATAATCTCAGACCAAAAGAACAAGCAATCTGTTAGCTATTTTAATCAGGCATCAATAGAGCAATGAAAATGGTACATGGAAACCCTGTCTTCATAAGAGAAGAAGCTAAACAGGCCAGAAACACTCAGTGGTATACATTTTCAACATGAAACTTCCTTTCTTTCAACTCTATTAACTTCCCTGAGCATATAGCAAACTACACCGCGGGCTGCAAGAAATTATTTGCTCATATGATTATGACTTGACACTAGGGGGCATTACCCACAAAAGCTGGTACCTACGCAGAGCTGAAAGCTTCGCGTTTTCTCAACAATTAGCCCGAAATTTTAAAAAGTAGCACAATGAATGGTCCTAAATCGTCATTCTGAGTAAGTTCATACCTAAAATCAACAGTATCATAAGTAATCTCCAAAATCAGAGCATGACAGGCAGACAGGACTACTATAAACCTCTCACCTCTCGCGCATGCGCGCTGAGTGTTAATGAAGTATGGTGTCATACATAAATGGAACTAGATTTCAGCATCTGGGACATGCATGCCACATGCAGCAGGGACATGCATGCCACGACATGCAGCAGGGGTCAAGTGATATGTTTTTATAAGTAATGGAAACGCCCTTACCTAATGATACTTTTTCATTCTCCATTGTGAACTACCAATGTGCTGCATTTACATCCATACTATACTATATATACCCACCCTTATGAACTTTAGTAACCGACTTTGCTCACCAACACATGGATGATGGTGCTCACCAACACATGGATGATGGTACTCACCAACACATGGATGATGGTACTCACCAACACATGGATGATGGTACTCACCAACACATGGATGATGGTACTCACCAACACATGGATGATGATACTCACCAACACATGGATGATGGTACTAGTTTCTGAAGTCTGTTAATTCAACACGTTCACAGTTAATTGTAAAAAATCCCAAAGGCATTTGTTTTCCCAAACTAAAAATAAGATGTCCTCTTGATGAGTTTGTTTTGACCAGGGTATAGTGACTGTCTGACTGCCTAAGTGTGTGTGTATGTCTGATTCTACCAGCGACAATGTAGTAGATTAGTACAACATTCCTGAGGGGAGGAGATGACCCAAGACTGGCCTAGAATCACAGGGTCATTAGGTCAGACATAAAATGTCACCACAAACATGACAACATACTCAAACACACACACATACACACCCACACATAACACACCCACACATAACACACCCACACATAACACACCCACACATAACACACCCACACATAACACCCACACACATGTGCACACACTCAACAACACAAACACACACACACTACACTCAACAACACAAACACACACACACTACACTCAACAACACAAACACACACACACTACACTCAACAACACAAACAAACACACACTACACTCAACAACACAAACATACACACTCAACAACACAAACACACACACTCAACAACACAAACACACACACTCACTCACCAGTAACCCTCTTTCTCAGCCCCTTCAGGTGTTTCCTGGTTACCTTCTGCTCAATGTCAAATGTTGCCATCCTTTTACCTGACAGACAACACAATCGTGCAATTGTGGGTGACACGTTGTCCCTGCAATCAACAGATTGTTTCTCACTTACTGGCTTTCTTCATGGAGTCCTCCTGGTGTTGGACTAAGATCTCCAGTCGACTAGCCAGTATCCCATTCTCTGCAGGATCAACACAACTCAGATAAAACAACAAACAAACAACACAACTCAGATAAAACAACAAACAAACAACACAACTCAGATAAAACAACAAACAAACAACACAACTTAGATAAAACAACAAACAAACAACACAACTCAGATAAAACAACAAACAAACAATAAATACCTGCAAGCTTAATTGAACATGAATGAATGTGTGTGTACCAACAACCCCTTGTCATTATAAAACATACTTGTAAAACACATATAATTGCATGAGTTAGTTTACTTATATGAGGAGATATTTCACGAACACGGGACTATTTTTACAAGCCGACAGCGAGTAAAAATACCAACATGAATGTAATGTCACCCCCATATAGTACGAGTGTAGACCTTTTAATCATACATTGGATAGTTCACTATTCAATATGGGAAAATATTGAACATTCACGTGATGCAGAAATACTCAAAGAACAATATTCAATGTATAACAAATATATATGACTGGCTATGAGAAAACTGACCATTGCGACATTTTCCCCAGTAATTCAGTGTTCTAACAGGGAAGATGTAATTATCAATGTTTCTTCAGCTTAGAGCATCTGTGTGCGCGCGCGCACACACACACACACACACACACACACTATAGAACTGCTCAGAGGATCCCACAGTTAGCACCATCACAAAAATTAAACTCACAAGAAAATCATGCTTTAAGTTTTCGAATGATTCTGTGTACACCCAGTTATACTATTACATAATAACTACATAATGCTACTGACATTTCTCGGGAAAGAGTGACACCTCGCGGCCAGTGTTATTGCAGAGTTATGGCTTTAAATTGCTTGTCCAACACTTCATGAAAATTTGGTACACTTTCTGGCATTAGTACTACTATCTATTACAGTGAGTAAAAAGCAAAAAAAAAAAAAAAAAGAAAGATTTTTTCCTGGAGGAATACAATTACAGATGAAACAGAAGAACAAGTTTAAGCGCCATGGTATGACGGGTACTTGTTAGTTATATATAATACTTGTACCATGGTACATTCAAACCGTCCAATCAGATTGCTCAATTTGCAGTGAATAAATTTCATACCAACCTTCTAGAAGGTGAATAAGTAAACCATCCAATCAAAATTAATTTTTGTGTGTTTCCTATAGCCTAAAGCCATGGTACAGGTCTGTTGCAACCCCCCATGGTACAGGTCTGTTGCAACCCCCCATGGTACAGGTCTGCTGCAACCCCCCATGGTACTGGTCTGTTGCAACCCCCCATGGTACAGGTCTGCTGCAACCCCCCATGGTACAGGTCTG
>WLWI01002741.1_pt1 | contig 15212 bp, 9 predicted proteins | sample 6701501 | NCBI WGS metagenome assembly WLWI01 (sample SAMN12718690, study PRJNA515312) | sponge metagenome | isolation source: marine sponge | host: Mycale hentscheli | place: New Zealand: South Island, Marlborough, Capsize Point | collected 2014-11-01
CTACAAGGAGCGTACAATATAAACCGTACAATATGGGAGAATACAGAACGCTCGCGTGATGCGGAAATATTCAAGTAAAAATATCAAAGCTGCAATAAATATATATATATATATATATATATATATAATATATTATTACGGTAATTCTATTAATTAATGTGTGCTGAATAGTTAAAAATCTAAATATCAGATAAATTTTTCTTGTAATAATTTTCGTTTCAACTTAGGCTTATGGTTTTGTTGACTAAGTTAATCTAAATTCATGGAACAAAGTTATAACTAAACCAGGTATTAAAAAAAAACATCCAATTCTCTTTTATTTTTTTTATTTTTTTTGTTGCCATTCTTCCACTCTTCTTCTTATGCCAAGACAAAAAGCATTACCCCCACAAGTTCGCTGGAATATAGGCAATTATATTATGACCTGTCAATTGAACTTATACAGTTGTCGTATTCATGACTAGTAATAAAAGAGACCAGCCTGATTTAAGTGTTTAATTGATTAGACTGGATTTGTTTATAAAGAAAACTGTTGTACATTTCACAATAGCATGAACAAATGAGTAAACAATGCACAAATAACAACGATGCAATATGCTTTTATGTTGCAGGCAATTCGTAACAGATAAAAAATGCATTACTATAACTTTGGAAGGTGAGAAGATGAGAAGGAATTCTTTTTGAAGAATTGTATTGTCAAAAATGGCAATCCTTATATTTTATATTACCAGCTATTTTATTTGCTTAATTCTTTATAAATAGTCAAAGTACACTATATATTGCATGTGTTATGTTGTATTGAATTTCAATGAGTTTAATATTCAGTTTGTTCCGTTCAATATTAAAATGGTAGATTATCAAACACTTTTGAATACTTTATGTCAAATACACCTTTATATAGCACTCTATAGTATAAACAAAATGCTTATTAATGTTCATAATATGTAATGTTTCAAATTGAGGTGTAAATGTACTCACTGGACCACACCTCGCAACGGTATTATTAACTTATTGCCAGACATTTATTCTATATGTATGTTTGGATGTTGTTTGTGTATTAGTTTCAATAATTGTAGTAGCAGCTGAACTTTATCCTTTTTATGTTGCCTAGGTTACTTGTTACAATTTGTGTGAATGTTTATTCTCTCATTTGGTGATTGGTCAGTTTTACAGTCTATTTTCTTTTCTTGTGATCCCATTGGCAGTCTATAAAAGGCCTGACCATCCAGAGACAGCCATGGACTCTGACTCTGATTGAGACACTCTGACACTCTCTGTCCATTATCTTTATAATATATTTGGATTTATTAAAAATGATTTAAAAACTCGAACTGACAAGGGAATTAGTTTTGCATTGTTGAGTGGACCTAGCCATGAAGCAGAGGGGCCGATCCCATTGGCAGTCTACAAAAGACCTGACCATCCAGAGACAGCCATGGACTCTGACTCTGATTGAGACACTCTGACACTCTCTGTCCATTATCTTTCTATATTTGGATTTATTAAAAATGATTTAAAAACTCGAACTGACAAGGGAATTAGTTTTGCATTGTTGAGTGGACCTAGCCATGAAGCAGAGGGGCCGACAAACTATATAAATAAATAAATAAAATGCAATGCTTTATATACATCATCATTTCAAAATCACTAATGATCAAGCTCTAGCTGGTTTCATGAGTGAATGTTTTGATAGAATCATTTGTCTTTCCACCAACGACGTTCACAGTAAATCAATCACCTACAGTTTCGGCAATATACTTTTCTGACCACCAACAACCAATAAAAATTTAATAAATCCAAACAATCCTAGTCATACTATAATCCAAACCAACTTGTCAGTAAATTCAAACTGACCAGTCAATTCCACTGTTTTGTTTATGACCTAATCTGCTCATTTCTAACCATTCATTCACTCTAAATCTGCTCCTAAATTTGATACAGCAATATCATTAAGACTTTTGGTTACCAACAGATCTCCTAATTCATTTGAAAGTGGCAACAACAATCCCCAGTACTTCAGAAGCACATGTGTACACTAAACTACATTTAATGGGAAACTAAAAGTGTGATGCAACAAATGTCCTGCCCAGCAACCACTAATTACAATATTGGGAGAGGAAGACTACAAAGGCTTCATCCTCACTTACTTCTAGAGAATAATTGATTTCACTGGAAGAATAGTGGCTTCTGTTGTAGGATACTATGACCTGTAGTATGTCTCACATCTTTACAGAAAGCCATATATACTTACTTTATCATTCTCAAGCAGCAGATTCACACAAATAACGTATATCGTGAAGCTTTGTATCATGGCCACTATGGCAGCATTTCTCTCTGTAATTCTATGGAGTATATCAGGTATGATGATGTGGCACTTTAAGATATAGAGAATGTAATTAGCCTTTTACATAGTGATAGAACTAACTGCTTGTATTAAAAAATGACTTACCTGCTGTGAGGCCATTCTGGTCAAAAGCTTGATTCTTATTGTGTGAAATAATTGGACATTTATAAAGGATAATTTCTTTTGTTTGTTGTACACTCTGAGCCAATAGGGCTATTTTGAGCTATTACATACTGAATTGTTCAATCAAAAAGCTAAGAGGTAGATAAATGGAAGGATTGTAGTAATAAGGTGAACACTATCATCAGATGTTAAGATATACTATTTTAATTCTATTTTAATACGTAACTCTCATCTTAATATTATCAATAGCATGTGCAAGGGGCAGCTCATGCGGCATGGATGATCTACTATACTTTCCTAACATCACCGAGAACCAGCTTCAGGCATACTACATTCATAATAACAGCAATTATTTCGATACTGAAAACAGGAACAATCTTTTTCTATACAGCAGTCCCTATGATCAAGATGACAATATATGTCAAAATTATTTTTTCGTCATTCGATTTTGTGTGATAATATTAGAAGGAGCATTTAATAGAACTGTTCTAATCAGAGAAGCTCTTTTGAGAGAAGCTGAAGATTCCTTGGTCACAGTAAATTTTACTCGTACTCGAGTTGAATTTGCTGCCAAAGAACCCTGCATTCAACTTTCAACTTCACAAGACTTATGGCTCTGCTGCAATAATTTTACAATAAGTTATAATCAATGGATCACTAATCAAGATATATTGTATGGCATTAGTATTGCTGGACAAGTATTGACAATTAACAATAGTGAAAGTTATGATTTCAACCCACAAAGATGCAGCAACATAAACTTTAATCGAAACCCTGTCTTTCCTTTGACTCGGTGTGAAACAACTTCACTTCCTTTAATTAGATTCCATTCAATATATATAGGTAAGGCTAATACAAGTGTATGTAGGATGCAACACATTGACTAATATTGTAATACATCAAGAACAGTAAAATTTTACTAATATACAATGCCATAATGTAATTAAGATTTTTTTCTGTTGGTTCATTAAAGACATTTGGTTCTAGACACTTGTTGTGTTTGCTCTCCTAATTCCGCAACAGTTTCTAGACCACATTGAAAGTATTACATTTCCTTCCAGGTAGTAGTATGGTAGTAATTATCGAGATGGTTTATGCCACATTAGTTTCCAGCCTCAGTCGTGCAAGCAACATTGGAAAATTTCCCAGAGTTGGGCTTGAGCTCAGTACCTCAGGCCCTGAGCCAAAGACACAACCTCTACATCACACAGCCTCTACAACAACACACATAATATACATAATTTACACAGAAATACACATATACACAAATACACACAAATATGTATACACATGCACTCATGCTAGCCTTTGATTCACAATAACAGTGTGGTATGACAGAAGTACTAAAAATTGTACTCACATTTTTATTTTGTTATACCTTTACATTGTTACTTATTCTAATTTGCTACTTAATTACACACAAATTATTGCACTAATGAGCAGGTGGCTATATACATAACCTCCTTATAATTCCCTTCATACTTTTAGTCTCATACTTGCACTTCTATGCAGGAAATTCCTGGTGTAATTTAATTATCATTTTTTTTATTCTTATATCAATTTTCAGGAGCCAACAGGGAGCTAAATCTTGGAGGGATTTTGGGAGGCAGTTTAACTGCTGCACTTATTATTTCATTAGCAGTTGCAGTTCTGGTATTTCTGATATGTTGGGTGAAGTCAAAAAGAAAATCTCAAATTCTAAAACAAGAAAGACATGTTTCCTTTGCCATAAGTAAGTCATAATTTCATAATAATTTCAATAATTGTAACCAGAAGAAGCTATAATATACTCACATATGATTATTACACTATTCATTGCATTAGGTGCTGAGTATGCAGAAATAGGTCCAAGCACACCTGGCAATTTCTCGGATCACTCCTGCAAGGTATTTCTATACTGATAATAATTCTCACATAGTTTTATGAATCACACATGCAGCATGTGAGGTATGCTGAACAAGGTGCTGATTCCAGTTATGAGGTAAGAAAAAATTTAGTGAATCGAATAGAGTTAGATAAATGAGTACATTTTCTTGACCGTACAATTATCATTGTTATCGAAATTTTTTGTCAGTATGTCAGAGAGATATCTGAATGTATAGTATTCTTAGTTGTTTCATTTGAGGTATGAGCATTTCAATAGGGTCATGTAGTGTGTTTTAATTGAGACACAATCACTTTATAATAATGCCACTAAGAAATTGTTCAACAGAAAACTGTGCAATTGCTTTAGAAGCCTTTTAGTTTAATAAGTATGTTGCTACTGCAAAAGGTTTGTGTGGCAAAGAAGGACCTAAACTGCATTAGCTACAAATATTAAATTTTTAATGATAACTTAAAAGTGTAAACCACTTCCTGTGAGTTTCCTTGAAATGTTGAGTTAATTATAGTAGAGCATTTAATACAAAGGTCACTGAGTGCTAATGCTCTATATATCACAGCAATATGAATTTGAAGAGGATAACCCTTATATAGTTCCTCCCTTTGAAGAAGAATCTCTGTACGAACACGTTAAAAATGGCAAGATAAAACATTTATCCCGGGATTCCATCAAGTAAGACCTAACAAAATATATTAATGATATTATAATTACTAATTATAATTTAGATTGTGTGGTCTTCTGGGATCGGGAGAGTTTGGTGAGGTGTTTGAAGGCATTTTGAATGATCAGGATGGTAAAGAAAGTGTAGCAGTCAAGACACTGAAAACGGGCACTGAAAGTAAAGATAGAGTTAGGTTTCTGCAGGAGGCATTCATCATGTCCCAGTTTAAAGATCCCAATGTGGTAACCATGCATGGAGCAGTTACCGATGGTGAACCAGTAAGCAGTTAGGTGTAACTATTTTACTGAGTTACACACTAATACTGACAAGCTGACATTAGAGAGCAATCATACAGCTCTATCACTTCTAAACTCAGGCTCTTGTAAATTAGGGCTAAAAGTGAACACGCTTAATAAGACGAAGTACCTTCACGATTGATTGTAAGATAATAGTTCCCTCAGACTTTTATATGTGACCACTCCATCACTCCAATTCCTTTTGTTATGTTATGGCCAACCATAGCTGATTTTCTCAACATCATGACTATAAACCTTATTCCCATATTGTAGATTCCAATTTATCGGAGCATTATCAGTAAAGTGTTGAAAACTGAGTTGTTCTAATTTTATCAAAGATACAAGTATAAACAGAATCAATTGGTAAAGCAGTGTATAAATAGAATGTATCACTAGTAATGATTATAGCAATTAAATATAGTTTATACAAAACACATGACCACAACAATATGGCAAATGAGCTATTCCATCAAACAAATTATACACCATACATAAAAATTCAAGCACCAAGAATCATTTGTTTGTTTGTTTTAATTTAAGCATATCTTTTATACTATGTGTATGAATTTCCAGGTATTACTAGTACTGGAGCTGTTGCCAGGAGGAGACTTAAGGAATCACTTGGTAAAAATGCAATCCATCGACGATGTCAACAGTAGTACACTGGATGACCACACCCTCTTGAGTTATTGTCGACAAGTGGTGTCTGGTATGGTATATTTGTCATCAAAGCATTTTGTACACAGAGACTTAGCAGCAAGAAACATTCTTCTATCTGTAGATGGGATTTGCAAGGTGACAACCTTTACCAAATCCTCATATTCGACTAATATTCAATTCCCTATTATAGATTGCAGATTTTGGTATGTCACGTGATTTGCTCTATGAAAGCTATTATGTGTCACATGGTGGATTGATTCCAGTCAAATGGACGGCTCCTGAGGTACCTCTCATGCTATGCCACACTTGCTATTATTTGCTGGGTATGTATTGCAGGCTCTACATTACAAGAAGTACTCCACAGCCAGTGATGTGTGGAGCTATGGAGCTGTCATGTATGAGATATGGAGTGTGGGCTGTAAGCCATTTGAAAACCTTCCTAATAACAAGGTAAGAGAGACTTTCAAATTCATATGAGCTTTGAATAAGGCAATAGTACAAGTCATTTAACATGACAACTTGAGCTAGAGTTCAAATTCAGTTATCAAGGACTTATTGTAATGTTCTGAGACATGCATAGCAACATGGTAACACTTCTTTTGACAATAATATAAAGCATAATATTAGCAAGTGGTACAGAGTGAAATGATTATCAGGAAAGTGGTTTAACACAATAACAACTCTAGGATATTGTTTTTGACTGTTATTTTAGCTAATAAAATAATATCGAATTACATTCTTAACTCAATTTTCCCAAGTAGGGAAAGCAGGGGCGTAACTGGACCAGAAAGTGATAGAGGGGCATGCCTACATGTATTCTACATTTTTAGCATGGAGTAATAAATAGGTTGTTTCAACCTTATAATTAGGCTGATAGGTTGCATTGTCTGCCTAACTCTATCATGAACAGCTGTTCAAACTATTTTTCACATTTTATCTTTTGAACTTATCCACAATCTTAGCTATCTACATACATGTTCAACTCAATGAGACTCCTTTGAAAGACTTCTACGTTGAACATTAGAAATATTGCGAAGTTGGGAATGAATATAGTGCTAGATGGCTCGCTAACCATTTGTGCCAAAGCACATCACTCTACATATGCATTAATTATCTGACATTAATCTGATGTCTCTATATATAACAGTGAACAACTTCAGCCTCAACACAAACACTTAGCTATAGGCTAAAACTATGATTATTCTATACGTGTTTTACTTGATACAGGTTCTGTCTCTGTTGGAGTCAGGATACAGACTACCTCCTCCTCCAGGATGTCCCAGAATGATCTACAAAATAATGATAGATTGCTGGTAAGTGGCTTTGTGCTAGAATAATTTCTATACCTTTACCATTAAAATGCAGAGGCTTATGTATAGCATGTATTGTACAAAATAACAATAGAAATATTTTCCCACAATATGTACTGACTAACTATAGCTACCAATTGAAAAAAAATAAGAGCATTAGCTAAATCTAACAATAAATAGTAAGTATAACCATGGCTGTTTTAATAGCAAAATAGCAATAATTACAAAAGGTCTAATAATGCACTTTTTTAATGACACAGGAAGTGTCATTGTGGGATAGTTTTGAAATGCATATAAAATAGCTAATTAAATAAACAGCTATTCACCATTATAAGTTAATGGATATGAATACTAAATAATTAAAGAAATATGAAAGAAATTTTTTGTGTTGTTAAATTTAATATCATTATACCCCTAGGAATTCCGAACCATCCAAAAGACCGTCATTTCTTGATCTTCGTGGAACTCTGTCACTACCAGATTCCAAATTACTGAAGTGGAGTGGAGGTGGAGGAAATGCTATCATACCTTCAGAAGTTACAAGTTTAGGAGCACCATTGTCATATGGAAACGAATTGTATACAGACCTTCAGACCACTTACAAAAAAATCTAAGAAATCATATTATTTTCCTGCATAATTATCTATTATTTAATTTTATGTTTCATTATATGTTCAGGGTGGGAATGTTGCTGACTTATTTGATGAAATATCCAGCTGATCTCACATTACTGGATTTAATGAAATGTCTGTTTCCTATAAATCATGCAGAATGTGAAAAAACAACAACCAAAGCTATACCAGTTGCTATTTTCCTAGCAGATTTTATTTTACTTATTTACGTAATTGGAATCATTATTAGAGGGTTGAATTTTAAGGAAGCTGCTACTATAATGTAATTTATCCCTTATTTATTGTACTTGTTATCTCATCATTGTGTTATGGCTCGTTTATCGATGTCTAAACGGGTAATTCTAAAGCTTCCCGCCCACAATTGATATAAACTTAACCGCTTGGTTCTTCCCCCATATAGCAGCTTGTTTTTTTTGTTCCTCAGTAACAGTGTAGCTTAGTTGAATCAGTACTTTGTTCTTCTTGTACACCACTAGATCTGTGGCTAGCAGTGCCCCACAGTATCTCCAAGTTATGACAGGTAAATAAGTACTTACACTAATGACTGCTTATTTTAATATTTTTTTTTATTCTTGTAGAATACGACAGATAATAACTGATATGTGATTGATTTATATGATACTAATGACTGATATAGCTAAACTGAATAATGTATAAATTTAGGGGGGAAAATGAAGATATTGAGTATGCAAACATTCTAAATAAATGATGCACTAATGTATAAGCATATTCAAACAATGAATGTATAATCCAGTTGGCAATAAGTTGTTTACCTTAGGATGCCAAAAAAGAACACTATTATACAATCACTATAAATAAAAGTTGGCTACAAAAATAATCTCTGCTATATTGCCTCGTCTTCAAACTCTCAGGGGACCAAATATACTAGCGGATTCAGTCACCCCCCCACCCCCGACCAAAAGCGCTAGCAGATTTGGTCCACCATATGTAGATATGTCTGTCCTAGAGTTTAGTTTTCAGCCAAGGGAATATTCTTTAGGATTATGTAACGTGCATATTTAAGCTTAACTACTAATTTAAAGCTAAACTCTGGATGGTGGTCAAACTATTGAATAATAATGTACTCAGAGTTACAACTAATTTGATTAGAAAGTGCTGTACACTACTTAAAGATACAATAATAATAAATATACCTACTATGTTTACAAAAACTGATAATAATATAATAACCTGAATACCTAATGAACGTAGGCTTCTGTAGTTTAATTGTGTCTGTATCTTGCAACCCTTTCTAGGTTGTTACAGTGTCTCCGAATTTCTCTATACAGACATCCATGCTTGTAATGCCTATTACTATTTTATGGTGGCTTAAGTTTCTAGAAGTCTTTTACTGTCTTGTTGCTCAATGTCACAAATGTATACATAACTACATTGTCATAGCATTTCCTCTGGTCATTTGTAGGAGCATGTGGGTTATATCCTACCCAGCAAACATGTTTGTCATTAGCTTATTGTGACATGCTTTGTAAACATTTATACATTATTGAACTAACAATTTTTGTTCCGTTCTATGCCCTTGGCTACATGTTTGCAATTAAACTCTATCGTTCTTACTGTCTCATTCAACTACAAAGTTGCATAAGCCTTAGTAGTTTCACCAGCTATAGCTTAGTGAAGTGATATAAGCCTAACCTTAGCTTTGAGCAGATAATTGTAAGTTGATCAGGCTCAACACTAGTGAAAGTTACCAACCTTGCCTTTGTACCATCACAAAGGTTATATAGTAGTTGATGTGTACAGTAGCCAGTAATTTTTTACAATGTAGAACAGACAGTCATTTCAACAGTTCATTGATACAAGTATATGACTGCCTCTATCATAATTGCAGTGGAGATTCCTCTATGTGGACCATAATGACCCAAAGTCCATTATCTTGCAATATCTATAGACACAAACCTTCCGCAACTTCGCACAAAAAAAAAAAAGGATTTGTGTCCATGTAATACAAGAAAGAACATTAAACTGGAGACATTATTTTTATGATATGAAATTTTCATTGAATCACTAATTGATTTTGCAAGATAAAAGCAAGGGAAATTTTATATTTCTGTCTACATTACTCTCATGCCATACAATAAATTTACAGTCCTAGAACGTCTTTCTAATGTGTAATACTTCAAGCAAAAAATTCCACATCCACAAATGGAAATATTTCCCATACAATTTTCATTGGTAGCCTATTTTTGTTGTTGTTTTTTGTGCCACAGATAATATCTGGGTCGTAAAAATGACCTGCTATAGTGCAACAACAATATTTTGAGACCAAATCCGCAGTGACACCGGCGCACTGCCAGCAAATGAATACAATCAACTGGAGATCTAAGAGGAAGCTTTTGAAGACAACCAGCTAATGAGGCAGACTATGAGAAACAGCTCGCCAGTGGCGGTATCGTCGGAGGAGTTATAGTTTCATCCAAAAACCGCCGAGGAATTTTAATGATATTCACGTACATGGGCGCGGTCGGGTCACGCCCACTAGGGGGAAAGTTTCTAAGGCTTCATTTCCAAAACTTCAATAGATAACCCTTCGAAATCTCTATTTTACAATCAAAAAAAATTCCCAAAGTTCCAGCATTAGAATGGGTTAGATTTAATGAAGATGTCGCCAGAAAAGCCTATATTTCTGCTGTTGGCAATAAGCATAGTTCTTTTGAAGTCAACCCTACTGGCTTGCATCTGCATATAGATCATCCATACCTTGGTGCATCTGCAGATGGTTTAGTCATTTGTTCTTGCTGTGGACCAGGATTGCTTGAAATAAAAAAATGTCCTTACAGTAAACAAGATGTAGACCCAACTCTTGTAGTTGACTCGAAGTTCTACTTGAAGCAAACCAGTACTGGAACAAAGTTGTGTCCTCAGCATGATTATTATATGCAGGTACAGGGTCAGCTCTATATATGTAACCGCAGTTATTGTGATTTTGTATGTTGGACTCCTAAAGGGATACACATAGAAAGAATCAATAAAGATCCATCCATTTTTCTGGAAATAGAACCTAAACTTAAATTATGTTTTTTGAATTGCATTCTTCCACAAGTCCTATGTGTAAAGGAAAAGGCAGATGTATACTGTTTTTGTCGAAAAGGTGAATTTGGTCAGATGATAGCATGTGACAACTCATCTTGTCCTTATAAATGGTTTCACTTTTCATGTGTTGACATCGCTGATGCAGTCATGGTGAAGAATTGCTGTGTGGTTGGATGTACAAACTATGTATGAAAGAAAGGAGGGCTCAGCTTTTTTTAGATTTCCACTTACAGATAGGAATAGGTGCCAGAAGTGGGAAGCTGCTATAAGAAGAGAAGGGTGGCATCCAGTCAAGTCTTCAAGAATATGCAATGAGCATTTTCTTAATGAAGTAGTCAATAATTCATAGAGGATGCAGAAAAATCAAAGCAACTTTCAAAGGTACGAATACATGTTGAAAGGGTCATAGGACTACTAAAAAATAGATACACAATATTAAAAGGAACTTTGAGTTTGAGTCTCATCAAGCATAAAAATGATGAAAATGTGGCGAATATCGACAAATTGTTGACTGTTTGTAGTGCATTAACGAATTTAGGGGAACCTGTAGTCATTGGATGTGTTTAACCCAAAATGGTCCATAGCAACCATAGAAAAAAATTGTCTTTATAAAATATACATTACAGAAAAAATGTTTATGTTGCCTAGCAGCCAATGTTTGGTAATTACCACTTGTAAACCATAACATGAATATAATTATCTTGTAAACCACGCCAATGAATAACGTTATTTTGAACTCCAGACTGGTTCAAGCCAGTCCATGGATTATTTTACTGTACAGCTATTTCATGGGACAAAACTAATCAACTAAGGTTTCATATTTATCCTGGGCTCAATTTCATGAATATTATTTAGATAATTCCAGTATAAAAAAAAATGTATTAGACCTATCTTTCTAATCATTATTCTTCAAACAGGTTATTGGCGAGCGAGCGAAGCGAGTGAGCAACTCTAAGATGTAGTCTATGGAAATCCTGAATACGTATCGTCGTCGTTTAAACGCGCGCGCATTCCAGAAGGAGTACCATTCTTTACCCTTTACCAATTGTTACTTTATCATGAGGAGTACCATTCTTTACCCTTTACCAATCATCATTTCCCCCTTTACATGTCATTACATATTCTACTACTAATAATGAGATGTGAATTCAGATTTGGCAACCTGCAGGAAGAAAACCAATGCAAATTCAAATCAAACGACCCCAATGCAATTGAAAGTGTCAACATTTCCCCAGAACCTCGCTCGCCCAACCAATGCTACACGAGCATTTTCTAGTTACAGAGCACTTAGCTTATTCTATCAGCAATACATACTTTAATATGGTGTGGTAACATTTTTACTGTAGTTAAATTGCAGAAGAAGCAAACATCAAATAATCCATTGATTAATAAATGGCATCAGTGCATCGCCCTAGACACAATTAATTTGTATTGTTAGACACTGCATGAACTAATTTGGCAGTTTCTTAAAAGTTAAGTATACCATTAATTGATATATTCACATAATATTGTTAGCTATCAATGGTGACTCGCTTCCTTTACCAGTTTACCAATGACATTACTCAGAATCAAAAACATGTTTCAAAGATCAAGCTGAGGTATAATGTATAGTTATAAATGTATTATTCTACTTACACCTTTATAATGCCTAATACATTAAATCATGTCAACAACTTGGAATTATAATAATTATTACCTTTTAGTAGTTTCTTTGCTATTAGTCTATCTTTATTTCTCAACTCTGAAGAATGTATAATTTCAGATACTTTCCATTTAGTGGAGGAGATTACTTTTTCTACAATATAAAATGTAATTATGCCTTAGTTAACTTTCATTCTACAAATTTAATAAAGAATGCTATGCATAATAGATTAGATAGTGGTCTGAAATAGACAACACATTGAACTTTCCTAACATGGTAGGAGTAGAGGTAGTTATAATTTCTAATAGCTTTAGAGCATTAATTCAATTATTGCATGACAAATTAATTGCAGTCTAATATTACATATCAATCTAATCAATCTTCAATGAAGCTGAAGACGATTTCTATAAAATTATTTTCCTATATTTTCAAGGTGCAAGTGTTCACCGTGAGAACACTATTCAATGACTGAGTTCAATCCCACATGTGAGCTACTTGTGTGACTCACTCTTCACTTATATATTCATGTATAATAATTGTTAACAATTAAAACAATAATTTTAAGTTAGGTCTTGGACACTGCAAAATATCGAACCTTGAAAATACAATTGTGACAGCTGATTTTTCCCATGATAGAGTTCCATAGCTATGACATTGATTTACTGTTTCATAAAGTAAGTAGCAACCATGTTGAGGATAATGCTACTACATTACAAATGATGGACTCACTAAAACTGCTGGTAAAATATTTCAATGATATGAAACTTTGACACACTAGTGTCAAATTGGAAGGATATGCACTGGTGCACATGCTGGACACATGAGTGAAAAGGCAGGCTGATGCATTTTGGTTGAAGAATATGAGCAATGAAGCAATAGCTTTTTGGATTTGAGTATTCTAAAATGTACCACCTACTTGTTTAGTCCTCTTATTATTGCCTCATATCTACAATAATACCATTCTCACAACATGTAACATATAATATAGCTATCTTTGCCAATAACCAGATGAAGTACATTCACCATACTAAAACTGGCAGCTTTAGCAGCTGTCAAAACAGCCATCTTGGAACTAGCCAAGTCTGTTCCACGAAATTGATAGGACATGTATGATATGTTCTCCACCTCTCTTTATCTGCTCAAAATGTATACTCTTGATTCAGAGGCTAAGGTAGGCCTTATTAGTTGACCATCCAGGGAACTAAAATGTTGTCTCTGTTGAACTATTTGGAGAACCAATGGCAAGCAAGATAAACATCTAACTTTCAAGATAAAGTTGAATAGCCATAAATAACAAACTTTCTGTTTCTTGAAGGAAGTACCATGTTAAACTAGACTACACTATCGGTTTGAGCATAAGCAAGCACGCAGCACAAACAAATTGACGGAAATTACCATATAAGAAAATAAATATGCACAAACAGGAACTCAGCTGATAAAAATTTGATGTCATTATAACTGCTATGTCAGAGAAGAACTAATTCCATTGAGAAGCTACTGTGGGTTAATACTTGAGTAAATGGTAGCTGAGATGATTTATTTGATTTTAAAAACTAAAAATTAAAAGGTATGTTTTATAATTTAATCATCGAGAAATGCTCAAGTTTTTACAACTGGCACTCATCAGATTTGGATTCAACAGTTATAAATTGACTTAAATTAGTTTAAAAAATTACTTTATATAAAAAAACAAGGTTGGTCAAAAATCTGTCTTTCTAGCCCGAACTAGTATTATAGATGGTGAATCTAGTATACCAGAAGATGCAGAAGATGTTTATGCCTACAGAAACCATTCAACAACAAAGAGAAAGATGCTACTTGTGTAGAAATGTAGGTGTTTGACTATAGCTTTAGGAGACAAAGCAGTATGAAGATCTGCATGAGGAAAAAGTAGTTATACTGAACTCAAAATTAGCTGCATACAGTTTAGTATCAGATATGAAAAAAAATCCTTCCAATCACTTATTCAGGTCATGCTCTTTTCTTGTTTGGTGGTTATGATGGTACATCATTCTATTCTTCATTACATCAGCTAGACACCAGATCTATGACATGGAAGCAACTCTCACCACAATGTGATAGTGGACCCATGAGGAAAACTGAGTGTCAAATGCTATATTATAATGATTCATTAACAGTTATTGGAGGCTTAGGCATACCATCAGGTGAACTGCAGTCTGGATCACAATTTACTGAGGATAAACATCATCAAGATGGTTTTGGCTGGACAAATGAGATTCATAAGTACCATATTTCCCAAGGTAAGTTACAAATTGTAAATACATAATGGAAAATATTGTTTAACTGCCAATCATTCAGTCATCTCAGGCAGCTGCTACCATTAAAGTCCAAAAGCAGCTGTCAACACTATATAATGTGGATTATACTTGCACTCATAATTAATGAAATGCTAAAAACCATTATATGCAATTCAATAATAGTAAATACACATCAGGTTAATTATGCTTCGATAGGCTGTTGGAGAAAATTAAGGGAATATGGCTGGCATATTAATAAGTACAATAATAGCTAATGATTATTATCTTATTGTTTAATTGAATTTCATCAGAAATATAACCGATTTAAAGTGAGCAATTTTGCTACTAAAATA
>WLWI01002749.1_pt1 | contig 15179 bp, 6 predicted proteins | sample 6701501 | NCBI WGS metagenome assembly WLWI01 (sample SAMN12718690, study PRJNA515312) | sponge metagenome | isolation source: marine sponge | host: Mycale hentscheli | place: New Zealand: South Island, Marlborough, Capsize Point | collected 2014-11-01
TTAAATAATTATTCCATTACCACCTAACACTAAATGGCAATAAAAAGCTGAAAACAATGCAAGCATGCTAACGTGCTCTCCTGGTAATGCCCACTCATCTCCGCCAATTAATCAATTAAAACTTGTGGACATTTATTCACTAATGGCCACTAAACCTCAAAATTTGACTTAATACAATTAGAGAGCACAAGTATTTCAAATAATATTAACTTTAAATTATATTTATCAGAAATATTGGCTTTATCATGCAGAAATATTGGCTTTATCATGCAGTTACCCTGCACATTTCAGTATGTAACACAGTTACAATTACCATTCAGATTCACTGACACTATGAGAGCAATTTATTCTACAGATTCCAGTACTTAAAAATGCTGACAATAAAAAAAAAAAAAAAAATTAATTTAAAAAAACCCTCAAGCCTATAAGGCTAAACCTGGTAAAGTGTGGCCAAGTGTGTAGTATTGAAAAGCACTACAACACACTACCAATTATCATTTCATAGTCGTACTTCACACTGATCTTGTAGTGTTCATCGTTCGGTCACAATCACAACCATTCATTAACACTTCTAGGTAAGTTTGCTGTACGAAATTTATCATCAAAATATAATATTATCTCACCTAAAATCTTGAGTTCACCCCTAAGTTCTTCCAGATGTTTTCTCTTATCTCCTATCTTCAGTTTAGTCTGAGAGATCTTCTCCCCAAGCGTCTCCTTGTTCAATTGACACTCTCGCAAAGTGTGATAGGCAGCTACAATAAACAAACAACGAGAACAACAACAATAATAATAATAATCAAATAATAAATAGAACTTCTACATGTAAACAACCGAAACAATTCAAAATTGAGCACAAATGTACCCTTCCCTTTACCACCACACTAAAGAGCTAACCAATCCCCAGTGTTACCAATTGAACAAAGCAAATTGTTAATTCACTATTTTATTTGGGTATGCTCCAAAGTCACTATGTCAAGCATACATGTGATCATGTCTCAGCACAAATACAGTACTAGTGGTAGCCTAGCTACATTCAAAACAAAGATTGCGTTTTTAACAATTCAGTTTCATCCACATCAAAATAATTTTTTTTTCAAAAGTGGACTTCAGTCTATTTATAATAATCGTATCATCTCTTCACACTGATCAGTGTTTGGTCACATGCATTATACCACCAAAAAAAAAAAAAATTCAAGTTAGCTACTATACAACCTCCCCTCCCCCCATCCCACCTTGTATTGAACCCTGCTAGGTATCTGTTGAATTTGGAGAACATGTAATATTTACACAAGTAACAGAGAGGAAAAGGACTTCTGGGTTTGTGATGATCATTCAGCCCATTGGTGATAATGAATGTGGTTATCCATAAAGAGTGGGTGGGTCTCAAAAATGAATACCATTTATAGCAATCCTCTTGTGCACAGTTTTCCCAGTTGTTGTTGTTGTGGTTGCTGCTGATCTTGTGTTTATGCCTAGTCAAACCAATGGCAATGAGCAGAACTAACACAGGCTATCTGGGTTACACCACGTATGTACTTCCTTTATTTATATCAGTGTCACTTAGAATTACTACAACTAGACTAACTTATGAAAAAATATTTTCACATACGTGTGGCAAACAGTGTCAACTACAATACGCTAAAAATTATACCCACCTCCTTTAACCGGATGCCCCTATCCCAGGCCGCCCCTCTACCCTCTACAGGGTGCAAAGCCGCTCAACTTATCAATTGTTACAGTGTCACGGCGCTAAAATTAACAACGACCATTACCAACTCAGAAATGCACGTGGTTAGTTTGAGGCAGTTTCAGAGAGTTATGGAGAAGTCTGGTAAAAGCAAACTAGGCCAGTGCTTACACTAGAAGAGAGAAATAAGAGAGAAAAGCCTGAAACCTCTCAAAAAGGGTTAGTTTTTATGTGTTGTTATTAAAGAAAGCACGGTAAATTCCCTGAACAACAGGCAACGCTGAGATGCATACATCCCACAAGGTGCCTATCCGGAGTAGAGATCGAGTGTACTTTTAATAGTTCAGCAACATGGAAGAAACGAGGGTGGGGGCGTGGCATTGGACATCACAGTAACAGCATCGACATCATCTCTGCCTAAGCTGATAATCACACCAGGATATTAAACAACCATTTTCAAAACATGTTATCAAGTCATGATAGCTTGGTAACTTTTTTCTACCCACTCTGAATGTACGTAGGTATCCAACGTGACCAATTGAACTTGACTTTCAAGGTTGGAACTCGTGAAATATTTAAGATAAATTTGCTTTCTTCATTTATATGCATTCATGCATGCACTCTATGACTGGTGATGTACTATTAAAGAGTGGGGTGCTAGTTTAACTTACTCCACTAAATAACCTGATATTGCCAAATATTGAATTTATGAGTATACAGAGAGAGAAAGAGAGAGAGAGAGAGCAAAGCAAGTTGGACACTTTCAGGCATGTGTGTATTATTATATATAATAATATATATAATTATAAAATAATAGGTTGAAATATCACCCATTCCCCCCCCCCCCCCACCCCAATTGAGTGGAGCAGTAGTTCACCTATTCTTCTAATCTTTTTCTTTAGCTCAGCAGAGTATACATACTGTAGGCAACGTTCTATTACATCTCTCCGACTATTTTCCACCATACGCATACTTGGAAGCTCAAAATTGGTAAGGCATCATCATATAACAATAGTGTTCATGGACAGCAGTAAAATGAATGTATTCCATCAAATTCTATTAGCCTGGCTAGTTCTCTCACCATCACAGTACTGTATTAGAATCTTTACCATCCATAATATACGCTACTTCAACTCACCTTCTAGCCTGTTCTGTAGCTGTGGCAGCACTTCAGAATCCTGTAAATGCTCTTGTTTTAATAAACCTGACAGTTTCTCCATGTTGAGAGCTGACTGCAATAGACTGAGGACACCATTCGGATCTAATAGTTAAAATTGCAACAACAAAAAAAAAGTAACCGCAAACATTTCAGTCACAACTCTATTTCTAACAAGAATAGTGAAATTGAAGTTACCGGGTTTAACGAAAGCTCAAGGAAAGTTCAGTGAATAAGAAATAAGTTGCCATGTAGCTGAACTGGGTTTATGTGGCGGTTTATTCCACTTGTGAGCATTAAGTAACAATGGTACTACTATTTAGCTTCTTCAGCCAAGATATTGTCAAATATTACGCGTACTCGCAAAAAGAAGGGGGTGTGTGTTCTGAAAGGAGGTCCATCTTCAGTGAGTTCCAATATTGCAGCAGAAGAAACTAAATAGTAGTCCGGGCTGAAGGGGGCCCTCCCTCCCTATTAAAATTATTTCAGTAAGTGGAAGAAACCACCACATAAAACTATGTATAGCTACAGGGCAATTCTTATTAGTGCTCACCACACTGACAAACTATCACTGAATAATAACTGACCTCTTCTAAACTTGTCAATGAGAATATCCTTGGATCCTGGGCCTAAGGAATCCACTTTACTGAATGATTCTTTGGAGTCACCATTACTGCTGCTTGCAGTGTGAGAAGATGAACTGTAACTATTACCTGATACTGGACGCATGTTTAAAACAGACATGAAATCTGGAAGTGGGTGAAAAGGTTCTGATCTTGAAGGAACCTCCATGGGAGAACCAGAAGCTGGAGATGATGCAGAGGCTTGAGGTGTCAAAGAAGCTGTGGCGGCAGATTGGGGGACAGGGAGAGGTAAAGATGGAAGAGCTTGGAAAGTCGATTGAATTCTGGTTTCGACTACACTACTCGACGGCAGCTCCGAAGTAAATGAAGCAGTGGAAAGCGCTGGCATCGATGCAGAGGGTGTAGCGAAGACAGTGTTCGACGAGAAAGAGACACTGGGGGCAGTAATGGAGTCGGGCCACTCGATGTCTCTGGTTCCTTCTCCAGCTACAGAATTTTCGTGGGTGTCTGGTTCAGAATGGCTCGTTTCAGATACAAGTTGTACGTCTGCCTCCCTCACTTCGCTGTCTTCCCAAGTTTTAGCGGAATCCAACGGCGTTTCTTCACCAGTATCCATGGCTCCAGGGGAATGCTTTTATGATCTCTACGACCGCTGCTGAACCGTCTGGTAAGATATCGTCAAATATTACGCGTACTCGCATAAAAGAAGGGGGGCGTGTGTTCTGAAAGGAGGAGGGTCCATCTTCAGTGAGTTCGAATTGTACTGCAAAAGAAGAAGCTTTAGTAGCTTGTAAATTTTAGTTTATTCGACTAGAGGTGAGTTACTAAAAAAAATTTTTTTATCAAAACCCTTTTTCTAATGGCGGTGCTACTATGCATCATTTTGGGGGCGGTGGCTTGTTGAGAAAAGTGACAATTTTATAGCCATTATCTTTATTTTTCCAGCATGAAATGAGCTAAATGTTCAGTAATGGAGGATGCAGCAGAAATTGAAAGGATTGCTTTGAAGAGATCAGAAAATCTCGCAAAAGAATGTATGCATGAGCTACAAGACATCACTTTCCTTGGGACACGATTAGCCTCAGCAACTGAAGGTCACCTAGTTGCCAGCCGTCACAGAAAAGGAAGTTTAGGTATTACTCAATCTGGAGGAAATCATGATGGCTATCAAGATGGCTATACATCCTGTGGGTTAATATATTCGCGAGGATTAGAAATAACTAATCGTGGAACACGTCCTCATTCTAGATTAAAATTCAGCCTCAGAGGAGCTATAACTAGATTGAATGATTTGGCATGTTATCTATTCTCTTTGAAATCCAGAAGAGCACTATCCACACCTAGTGCACTCCAGGCAATTTTCTTCATATTTATTCTCATACTTTCATGCATAACCCCCTCATTAGAGCAACCAAGTAAACTCTCATCACTTGATAAGCTGAAATCATCAAACTCAAGAACGTTTATGGAACAATTTGAAATTGAAGGCTATGAAGATGAAAGACATAATGCCAAGCAATTTGAGTTTCCCGAGTTAGTGGCGCACACAGGAAGATTGTTTCAATACCAAATACCTCCTGAAGCATTCTCAAAGATGACAGAAATCCATAAGTATCAAGTATGTGGATAATGAAACATGTATTGAGCTGTTTAAATGCTTATTCCTTAGGAATTTTAATATTTATTGATAGCATTTAAATTTGTTGTGATCTTTGGAATGGGAGTTGAAGAATTTTTTTCTTCTCATTAAACATATTAATTAAAGCTACTAATTTCCGTTATTCAATTCTACATGGTAAAATGTATTCGTTTATTTTAAAAATTATTCAACATAATTTTATAGCTAGATACAATTATTTATGCATTCTACAAATTATGGGTGGTAACTATCTCAAAGTAATTCATTTCTCCTCATCAAAAATATTCATAATTCTCAACTGTGAGGTCTTCTATTTATAATGACATTCATTATGCTCTATGCATGCTGCCATAGTAATGAAAACATGTTGCTCAGATACCATAGCTAGTACATATGCATGAATTCACAGCCACACATGATCTTACTGGATAACCAATGCACAGATTTTATAAATATGCCAAGACTTCAATGTCTTACCATTGTCTATTAGAGGATATATTAAAGAAGAAAAAAAAAAGGTGCAAAGAATTGTAGTAATTTAATTATTACGTGATTAATTAAAGACCTTTTCTTCTTCTACTTCCTATTAAAATTGTTTTGGGGTCCAATACAATTGAATTGTGAGAAATATAAAAGTCAAAACTATCAGTTATTACTCCCTAAATGTTTCCTACACATTGCTTTTCCATATTATCTATGCTAGGTGGACAAATGAAAGTGCTATATTGGACAATGTGCATAATTTCCCATTAACATGCTATTGTAATCTAGTGTGTACTCAAATAATGTAGTACTCAAATAGTGTAGTACTCAAATAATGTAGTACTCAAATAGTGTAGTACTCAAATAGTGTAGTACTCAAATAGTGTAGTACTCAAATAGTGTAGTACTCAAATAGTGTAGTACTCAAATAGTGTAGTACTCGAATAGTGTAGTACTCAAATAGTGTAGAATAGTGTAGTACTCAAATAGTGTAGTACTCAAATAGTGTATTGGATTGTTCATTGGCCACAACTTATGCCTTTTTTTTTTCTCATTCCTCAGCTCTCTGAAGTTGGACAAGACGTAGCGTCAGCCTGGCTGTACCTGGACCCTGACATGTTAGGATTTCTCCAAGGTGTACCGCTGGTATCAGATATAGGGCAAGTTTATATCACTATAGAAGCCCGAGGAATGAATGCGGACAATAAAAACATCATCTTAACTGATGTATTATCTATAACAGTTAACAGTGATGCTACACCTTCCCAATTTACTCTAGACTTAACCTCAAATTGCTCCATAGAAAATGGCGGTCTGTCATCTAATCTTCTGCTTCCCCAAACTATAGCATCCATGTCATCCCACGCACGAGTAACATTGGTATTACTTGTAGTTCAGCTTACTCACCAGCCGAAGCACCAAATAGCCTTAAGAGATTTAGGTCAGGCAGACTCGCACCTTTGGAGTCAATTAGTGCAGTGGTACAGCTCACAGTCACTTAGAAAAGCTTCCATTTTGACTTTTCTTTCTTCATGTTCTGAGGACATTGAGAACTCGCTGTCAGAGAGGATCGCACATCAACAAGAAACACTTTTACTCCTTTATTCTCACTGCCAAACTGGAATATCTGTCGCTGGCGATGAATCCATCATGTGTGGGGCGTGGTTTGTCAGCCAAGATGGCACCGTTGTGGCACATTCTGACGACCCTTTACCAGAAACGATGCCTGTTTTGGCTGAGCACGCTCGCAGCAAGCGACAAGCAGACTTTGTAGTTGAAGACCTTGCCTTTTCAATCAATGACGGCATCCAAATATTTTCATCTGGAGTTAATCCAAGCTCATTAGCAGCTGCAGTGCCTTCAAGGAACATGGCAGTACCATTGATGAATTCAGTGCAGCAATTGGAAGCTTCAGGCAGTGTAAACAGAATATCCGCCTACAGTTCAGAGACATTGGAATTGAGGACCACAGTGGAACTTGACTCACTTGCGGAAACTTCACTTCCGAGGTCATCTTTTCCACCATCTTTTCTGTCTCAAACTTCCGCATCACCTGAGAGTTCAGAGTTGAATATTTTAGTGGCACGATCCACTTCAATACCAGACTCTTCCTCGGAAATATTCGCACCAATGGCTACTTCACGTCTACTATTAATATCTCCATCGCCATCACCCACAACCAATGATGACATGCTCACCAGAATAGTGCTGGTGTCAGAGCCTTCTATACTAACTGAACCAAGTTTAAGTTCTACTCATTCCAGTATAAGCATTACTCCATCAGTTTTAGAAGACCTTGATATGACAGATGCCGATGAATTCGAAGACTCGGGGATTTTTCAAATAGAGAGCACATCTATGGTGATATTCATTGTGTCGTCTTCAATAACTTCAGAAAGCTCAGTCGAAACATCATCTGCTCCAATGTTTTCTATTCCTTCAGTTATTGATGTCCTTTCGTCAGAACCAGATGCTCCCCAATCTACAGAATTTATACCAAGCACTACTGACCTCACAGACGCTGAATTGACCTCAACTGATGCATTTGCTGAGATGTCTGATGTTGGCACTTCAACTTCATTTCCAGATGAAATAGCCACAGAAACTGTTTTTGAAACTTCGAGTGAAGTTGCTGCTACAGATGATCCACTGGTATCATTTTCTATGTCAGTATCACCCTCTGAATCCGTGATGCCAGAAGAAACAGAGTCTCCAATGGTCTCGCTGGTGGATGAATCACTCTCTATCATTATAGAGCCTTCTGAATCATTACTAGCACCAGAGAGTGATGACTTTATCTTCTCTACTCATTTCTCCTTGACACCGTCCCTGGAGTTTTCCATTGCACCATCTTCTGCTTTTTCGGACGAGCCATCGTTTTTTGAAGAGAGCACTCCTATAGAAGACTCCAGTGAATTTCTTCTTCCAATAGACACCACATCTATAGAAGACCCATTCAGCTCCAGTTCAAGTGATATTGATGTTTTCATTAGTGAAACATTTTCTTTCTTTGAACCAGAAACCAGTTCAATTGGTATTAGTGTCACAGAGGTCCGGCAGATTAGCAGTTCAGTACCAGCTGATATTAGTACTGTAATAGAACCCAGCATTGTGGACCCGTTCAGTACCTTTGGACCTGACATTTTAGACATGAGTTCAATATTTGAAGAGGATAGTGACTCCTTTGAGTTTACTGTGTTAGATACAAGTGGACCAATAGAGACAGAAATGATTGACATGAGCACAAGCATTGACGTATTCATCCCATCAAGTGATGAGCTAGTTCCTCTCCCGACATCTGAACTGAGCCTCTCTTTGACAGTAGTCATGCCCACTAGTGTTCCAGATACTCAAGGTTCAAGTGATGCCGTCTTCTCATCCTCCATGGGACTTCCTGCATTTACTAGTATCATTTCTCCAGTAGACAGTGAATCTGTAGAAGAAACTATGATTATTACAGACATATTTTCAGTGACAATGTCCGATATCGTGGATGAAGTCAGCACCATTGTATTTGAGCCATCCATGTCTGACTTACTCGAATCTCCCGATTTTACGGACATGATATTTCCTCCAATGACAAGTGAATCGGTTGGAATTGAGGAAAGCCCCAGTCTTGTAATTCCAGACAGCACAAGTTTCTTCAGTATTCCAGTCACTGAAATAGATGAAGTAGACTCCACTGAAGTGCAGGACTCCACGTTAGATCCTGGCGACTTCTCTCCAACTCCAACTCCAACCATTCTTACATCAAGTATGGAAGTAGATGATTCTACATCCATCGTGGACAGCATATTTCCTAGTTCTGACATCATTATGGACCTGATGAGTTCAGAACCTATTGATACTGAAATTCTTTTCCCAAGTTCTGAAGAAGTACTACCAACTCTTAGCTCAGAATTATCCACTTCTACTATAGAGGACTTCCCCATGCCAACTTCAATAGAAATGAGCGTCCTCTTCAGCGAAATTTCAGAAATTGATTCAATTTTTGACACAATGGAAATTTCAGACATATTGGAACCATTTGAAACTGAAACTATTGGTACAGGTCAGAGTCCAACCATCAGTATCACTGGTGTAATGACATCAAGTATAATGGCTACTCCTACACCTTCATCTTCTCCGTTAGCTCCACTACTAATCTGCGATGACGTAAACTGTACCAACGGTATTTGTCAAGAGGATTTAAACCTCTGTGAATGTTTTCTTGGATGGGAAGGCGAATTCTGTGAAATTGACACTAACTTTTGCGAATTCTTGCCATGCGATCCCATTGGTACGCTACAGTGCTTGGATGGTAATTCAACTTACAATTGTGAGTGCAGTACCGGCTACTCTGGTCTCAATTGCTCGATGGACTTTGATGAATGTGGTCTTGATTTGTGCCAGAACAACGGTACCTGTGAGGATTTACCCGGGAGCGGATTCAGCTGCTCTTGCTTGCCTGGCTTCACTGGGGAGCTGTGCGATATTGATTTGTGCGACCCAAATCCATGCCAATTTAACGGGAGTTGCTTCATATCAGATGAAGGTACTCCAATGTGTCTGTGCCCCCCAGACAGAAATGGATCAAACTGCGAGTTTCTTGTTGATCCCTGTGACGCCCAACCTTGCCTCAACAACGGCACCTGTGCTCGAGTCTCAGCGACAGAGTATGCATGTTCTTGCCCGACCCGGTTCCAAGGAGATAACTGCGAGATGCCGGTTGATCCTTGTGATTTGCTCGAGTCTGACCCCTGTTTAAACAACGGCACCTGCAACTTCAACGAGACGTCAGGAAATTTAGAATGCATTTGCCCTCCTGGACTGTTCGGTGACATTTGCCAATATGTGATGAATCCGTGCATGGACGTAAGTTGTTTAAATGGAGGCACTTGTTTGGATAGCAACTCGACTTGCGTCTGTCCAGATCATGCCAGAGCACATCCCAATCCATTTTTTTGCTTATTTTTCATAGAGATGTGTAATGAGATCAGGTTTGTACCTGGCCAATTCTATTGCTTTTGCCCTGAGGGTTACTCTGGAATGTTTTGTGAAGAACAACGTGACCCTTGTAGAAATGCCCCTTGTCAAAATGGGGGAACGTGTGAAGCATTCTCAGCAAGCAGTTTCACTTGCACGTGCCCAGTAAGCTATACCGGTCCTACTTGTGAAGTTCCAGTGAATCCTTGTGATAGCCAGCCTTGCATGAACAATGGTACATGTCAAATGGTCTCACGTGACAGTTTCAACTGCACATGCTCAGTGGAGTACACAGGACTCCTTTGTGAAGCAGTTCTAGATCCCTGTGTCAGCAATCCTTGCGAAAACAATGGAACCTGTTCTATGATTTCTTTTGAAGATCTCAACTGCTCATGCCCAGTCGAATACACCGGAACATTATGCGAGGTTTTGGTCGACCCTTGCGATGATGCACCATGTCAGAATAATGGCACGTGCACGATGCTGTCTCATGATGAATTTGATTGTTCATGCTCGCAAGAGTACACTGGGTTAATCTGTGAGGTTCTAATTGATCCCTGTGAGAACGAACCGTGTCAAAACAATGGAAGCTGCGAAATGGTCTCATTTGAGGAGTTTAACTGCACATGCTCAGACGAATATACGGGGAGACTGTGCGAAGAACTCGTTAATCCTTGCGACACTACACCTTGTTTAAACAATGGAAATTGTAAGATGGTCTCATTTGAAGACTTCACGTGCACTTGCCCACAAGAGTATACCGGACTACTCTGCGAAGTCCTGGTTGACCCTTGTGACGACATGCCGTGTCAAAACAACGGAACCTGCCAAATGGTCTCATTTGAAGAATTCACGTGCACTTGCCCACAAGAGTATACCGGACTACTCTGCGAAGTCCTGGTTGACCCTTGTGACGACATGCCGTGTCAAAACAACGGAACCTGCCAAATGGTCTCATTTGAAGAATTCACGTGCATGTGTGTAGTAGAATACACTGGAATGATGTGTGATACTCTAGTAGATCCTTGTATAAGTGCACCATGTCTAAATAATGGAAGCTGTGAAATGGTGTCACATGAAGAGTTCAATTGCATGTGCTCAGAAGAATACACTGGACCTTTTTGTGAAATTCTGGTTGATCCGTGCGACAATGTACCTTGTGACAATAATGGCACGTGTGATATGGTTTCATTCCGGGACTTCATATGTACGTGTCCAGATGGGTACACTGGTCTGAACTGTGAGGTTGCTGTCGATACTTGCGATAGCTCACCGTGTGAGAACAATGGGACCTGTGAGACGTCGTCCAATAGCTTTACTTGCAGCTGCTCTGAAGATTATACCGGAGCAACATGTGAAACATTCATCTACCCATGCTTGGAGTCACCTTGTGCTGGTAATGCGACATGCCAGAGAGAGTCAGCTGGTAATTTCACCTGTGTCTGCTCTGAGGATTTCGACGGCGAATTGTGTGATCTATTCGTAGACCCTTGCGACGTGGTGCCCTGCCTTAACAACGGTACTTGTAACAGAGTGACGTTTGAAGTGTTCAACTGCTCTTGCCCTGAAGGGTTTGGTGGAGATGTATGTGACATAGAAATAGGTCCCTGTAGTATTGATCCATGCATGAACAACGCCACATGCATAGAAGAGTCTGCTGAGGAATTTTTTTGCATGTGCTTGCCAGAATTCACCGGAATTCTCTGCGACTCTGTGATAGATCCGTGCGATGCTACACCATGCATGAACAATGGTACGTGCAATTCTACCTCTCTGGAATTCACCTGCAAATGTCCTGAGGCATTCATGGGAAGGCTCTGTGAGGTGCCGATAGATCCTTGCACCGCAGCTCCGTGTGAAAACAACGGCACATGCAAGATGGTTTCATTTGATAATTTCTTGTGTACTTGCCCCATGAACTACACTGGTCCAACTTGCGGCACACTTCTGGACCCTTGCAGGGACTCTCCATGCTTCAATAATGGAACTTGCATGAGAGACTCATTTGGTAGTTTCGAATGTTCCTGTCTTCCTGACTACACTGGCGATCTTTGTGAAGATTTCCTGGATCCATGTGACAGTTTTCCATGCTTCAATAATGGCACTTGCTTGAGGTTGACACCCACTAATTACACATGCTCTTGCTTAGAAGACTTCACTGGTGACGTCTGTGAAGATTTCCTCGATCCTTGTGTATCGTCTCCTTGCTCGAACAACGGCATATGCATGCGAGAGTCATCCAGTAGTTTCACATGCTTGTGTCTGGGAGATTACACCGGACTCGTGTGTGATACTTTAATTGATCCCTGTCTCTCTGTACCTTGCCAGAACAATGGCACCTGCTCCAGGATTTCATCTGAGGACTTCACCTGCTCTTGTTCACCAGACTTCACTGGCAGACTTTGTGAAGTGTTTTTGGATCCCTGCATAGACAATCCATGCCTGAACAATGGCACGTGCATCCGAAACTCCTCAAATAATCACACCTGCTTATGCTCTGTTGATTATACAGGGAGATTCTGTGAAGACTATCTTGATCCATGTGATGCTTCTCCTTGCCTAAATAACGGTACCTGCACTCGAGTATCGGCTGATAATTTCACATGTTCCTGTTCGCAAGACCATTCAGGAACTTTATGTGAGACTTTTCTAGATCCATGCAATTCTTCTCCTTGCTTCAACAATGCCACCTGTGTTAGATTGTCCTCGAGCGATTTTAATTGCACATGCTCAGTAGATTATTCTGGAATACTGTGCGAAAATTTTCTCGATCCATGTGACAGTAGCCCGTGCTTCAATAATGGCACGTGCATTAGGGAATCACCAAGTAACTTCAATTGCTCATGCACCCAGGACTACTCTGAGAGTTTGTGTGAAGTTTTTATCGACCTCTGTTTGAGTCAGCCATGTCTAAACAATGGCACTTGCTCAAGACTGTCTCCAGACATCTTCTCCTGTTCATGTTTTGAAGGATACACTGGACCAAATTGTGAAACTGAACTAGACCCTTGCCAATCTGAGCCCTGCCTCAATAATGGCACATGCAACAAACTCAGCCCTACTCAGTATTCGTGCACTTGTATCAATCGCTTCCGTGGTGCCATGTGTGAAACTCCTCCCCCCAACAGGCCACCGGTGCTTTTAAATTCAGTGCCAACTCTGTACGCAACAGAAGGTCAATTTTTTGAAACCATTCTTCCTCAACCTATCTTCTATGATCCAGACATTGACACCCTCTCACTCACTCTCCTTGAGTCTCCTACTCTACTCTCTGTCTCCAATACCACCTGGATTGACTTAGCCAATGCTAATGGAAGTGCCGTTAGGGGAATCCCCACGTCAGACCAACTCATTTCCTCGGAGACGGTGACCGAGCACATTTTGATCTTGAGAGCCACCGACAGTGAGGGAGGTTTCGCAGATGAGTTTCTGGTTGTTCAAGTATTTCCTCAGTTCCCGAGAGTGCTCAACTTCTTTACTATATTCATTGATCTAGACTTTTCTGCGTTTAATCAGTCCTTGTCTGCCAAAATTGACCTCTTCACTGCACTCGAGTCCTACGGTGAGAATGTGGGAGGAGTCTCAAATATCAACACAATATACTTGCGGAGGTACAGAAGTGGGAGTGTCTCTGTGACTTACAGCAACTTATCCATTTCTAACTACGACTGTGAAGATTTCCATGGATGGGTCGCAACTATTTATTCTTCAAACAAGTACACACCCAACTTTGTCACTGGTTTACAGCCCTTTGTTCCATTTAAGGTACCATTTATTGAAGGACCCTGTAATACTTCAACCACCAACTCAATTTTGCCAGCAACGGAAGGGATCAGAGTAAATACCTCACCAATGCTACTTCTTTACATCGTGGTACCTACGGCCATACTTGCTTGTCTTGTCTTAATAATTGGCTTGGCTTGCTTCATTCTGTACCGTCGTAAGAGAACGGAGAGACGAGAGTTGGTACGTCGCCATGAAAGAAGAATGTTCCTGGATAGAAGACCTGACATTTTGGAAGGAGAGTTGGCGCAGCCCAACAGAAGAAGATATCCTGCCCTATTGGCTGCAGATAGAGAAAGACAGGGAGACGATTTGGACCATTTGGAAAGGAGGAGAAGGCACGAAGAAGAAAGACAACTCCTGGCGGAAGCCATTGAACCTCATCATCACCACATTATTGAAGACAACAGCAGCGATGATGAAAGTCTACCTTCTGCACTTGGACAAGATGATGATATTGATGGAGACATGGATCCGCCCCCTCAGTACAGCCCACCTCCCATTTATGACTATGCTCGATTTCGGCAAGCATACTAGTCAATACACTTTGCTCAACATTAGTTTAAATTATTCAATAACACATATAGTATTAATTGTTGTATCATAAATACACTTGCACATTTTCACCTCTTGGCAATTCTATGTACATATCATACTTGAAATTATACTCTCTGAAGATACACGTATGCGCAAAAATAATTTGCACGCATGCGGGTGCAAAAAGCTTATGACTTACGCGCATGTGCCAAAATGCGATCGAGCCACGCCTCCTAAAAAGTGACTGACTTTGGAAGGAGCTGAATCTTTGGTTGAAAAATCCATGGCTGACGATTTGGACGACGAAGAGCGTTCGGAACGCGCCAGGGAGTTCAGGACGAACATAAACAACGAGACGCCGAAGTCTTCCAGGAAAAGATACAGTCTAGCGTCGCCTTACGTCCACGCCCAAGGTGGAGTTATATAGCTACTCCGTGGAGGCTGGGTACGCCCTTTTGGTGGCGGTTGAAAAAAGCGGTTGTAGGTCGGGTTTGCTGTGGTAGCGTTTGGCAGGCAGTGCTTCTCAAGCCTTGGAGTTTGTGAATGCTTTAGCTCTTTACTTTAGCTACAGAGAGAGGGTCAGGCATGGATCTTGGGAGCGAAAAGGTCAGAGTGCATTTTGAATTTGTAAACAAACCTGATTCCATTCTGCTGCTAAGCAATTAGCAGCTGCTTTATACATATTACACTGGATGAGTTTAGTTTGGTGGCTGTGCTTTGAAGCTTATTCTCTTTATTAGAAAAATATGGTAAAACATTTTCAAGAACCATAGATGTTAACAAGTTCAAGGTGTTTATCTTGCCCTTAGCTAGTTCCCCCAGCAACTCATCCAACACAAGCTT
>WLWI01002750.1_pt1 | contig 15178 bp, 15 predicted proteins | sample 6701501 | NCBI WGS metagenome assembly WLWI01 (sample SAMN12718690, study PRJNA515312) | sponge metagenome | isolation source: marine sponge | host: Mycale hentscheli | place: New Zealand: South Island, Marlborough, Capsize Point | collected 2014-11-01
ATATATAAGTTAAATATCGGTGACATCGACGTTCTCCGATTGACGACCTAGAACCCGGGGCATCGAGGCATCGAGCATGCGTGCCATCAGTTCTTTGCTCCCTTCTGTGGAGGGAGAGAGCCCGAACAGGTCTAGTGCTTGAGCTCTAGTCTGCATGTACTTAGTGATAAACTATCAGTACTAGTTTTCCATGCTGTGCATAACATTTTTATTTTGCATAAGAAAAGTGTTATGTAGCAGCAAATATAAACAGCTACTAATCAATGATTTAGGCTTAAATTGGCAAAAATATATTAATAAAAATAATAACGAAAAAATAAAAATAAAATGAATAGTAAATCCACCACAATGGAATTCTATGACATTGAGCTGCATACTACAATATATATTATATCTTTTAACTTTCAGTACATATCGTGCAAGGCTACGATACTCACTCCATCATTTTTAACCATTGGCTTTTCAGTTAATAAGAAATTCTGGAGAATACAAGACAAGCAATCCTTCCACTCACCATCATTATCCACAATAATTCCAATGGTCACATTGCGCTCTGTGCTGTTTATAGTCTCTGGATTGATAGCACTCGCTACTTCCATTGGAATCAAGAACAGCTGCTCAAATCTTTCATTGATATTGTCATCCACAATACCAACTCTAACATCGATACTTGGGAGTATATCAGTCCCCTCGTCTGCTTTGAATTCCACTTCAAAACTGGTTGTGTTAAAATCTGCTTTGACTGAATGCACATACATACATACATACATAAAACCGTGCATATATGCATACATATACTGACTTACATGCAGACATACTGTCTGACATGTATACATACTGTCTGACATGTATACATACATACATACAACATGCTTCAGCTCTGAGTGAGCTATCCTAGCTATATTTTAAATGAAATGAAGTGCCTAACAGCACACTGAATTTGAAACATTCTCATTTTGACAGCAAACTTAAGTTAAAGTGTATTCCCCTTTATAGCATTTAGCAACTCACTGAAATCAAAGTTCATCTGCTATTCATGGTGCTGAGGGGTTATTATAGTTAGCTAAACTGTATATGCCATTCAATGGCGCTAAAGAGAAATAGTGCCAGCATGTATACAAGGACTCTCATAGTCCATTACTTGTTGTCAGTTGTTGACAAAGTAAACTAAAGTTAAAAAAAAAAGTTTAGGTCTGTCCCAGATACCCAGCTTTCAAGAACCAATAGTCATTACTGAATGATATGCATACATAATAAGGTGCTCGTGCAAAAAATGAGGTTGCATGTAGTGTGCCAAATCTCAATTGAGTACACTTGAGATTGTCTCACTAGCTTTGCTTGCTCATCAATCAAAAATTAAACTGTTTCAGCAAAATTTAAAGCTTATAACAGTTAATGAGTCTTTGTCACACTTATACCAGAATCTACAGAGCAAATTGTAATTTGAAGCCTAACTATTACAAAGGAACTAGAAGGCTTGGTTACTCCTTCTTTAAGTGCCATCATGAGGCAACTAAAATCCAGTACAATATATATATATATATATGACAATGGATGTTCAGGAGCAACTGACAATAGCTGATCTCATTGACAAAATGCAAGAATTCGTTGAAGGTTCATCTTGTCAAGCATATAGTCAAGTTTATATGAAGCAGAAGCTAAAAAGGAAATACTCATTACTGAGCTAAATGGTAAGCCTGATGTAGTGACTTTTCTAAGCAATGCTTCTTCTATTATGTTCAAATTTTATAATGAACAAAAAATGAAAGATTTTAAGTCTGAGATATTGCGCATTATCAATACAGCTGCCAAGTTGATCAGGAATGATATCAAATCAATGAATATCTCAAGTGAAAACTATCCATCTACTGAACAAATGGCAGACTCAGGAGAGGCTTTGAAGTTTTTACCTGACACATTGCAAGAGTTTTTATTAGTATTGTTTACGGGAAGGAACACTGAAATGAAAAGAGCATCTGTTGGACAAGCAATTATTAAGAGTTATTTTAGCACCTTTGCAGTTTGGCTTAGCTTTAGAAATGCATCATAAATTTTCATCCAAATTCATTGTTGATACACTCAATAAACATGGGTTTGGGTGTTCATATGCAGAAATTCAGAAGTTTGAGCGTAGTTCTGCACTGCATTGGGGACAATTACCATATCATAAGGAAGGACAGGTCATTTGTTACTGATAATGTGGATCATAACATTCGAACCCTAGATGGACACAATACATTTCACGGTATGGGAATGATTGCTACATTTACTGCTGGTAAATTTGCTAGCAAGCCCATCCCAAAAAAGGCAGTAACAGTTGATGATATAAAGGCAGTAGGAACTATCAGCATCAAAACATACTTTCAACACACAGTAGTGACTTGTCATTAAGTTTCCAAGAACTTACTGCAATGAAAAGCACGGATGTTGCAGCAGACATTGACCTGCTCTGTGATATTTCCCTGCTTTTTTATTCAATGAGACCATCATGGTCTGGTGTTATGCAAAGTGTTCATAAGGGAATTCATCCTGGTAAATCATTTCCTTCCAATGATTGATTTAGACCCCAACAATGCATCTTGTATTTTTTCAACATTGAACTATCTCTGTGATAAAGCCAAAGAGTATAGTGTGACACCAGTTATCACACTTGACCAACCATTATTTTGGAAAGCTCTTTTCATTATAGAGTGTTCGGGACCAGAGGGACCAGATGCACCACCGAACAACCGCCAGTAAACTGCATGGATTGAACTGTGAACCTTGTTTGCTGTGTGTGTGCATTTCTGTGTGTGAGTGTGCATGCTCATGCCCCCCTTGTGTCATTCCACTCATTAACACTTCTATTCACTCATTAACACTTCTATTCAGTCAGTTCACTCAGTTCACTCTGTTCAGTTGCAGTTCAGTTGCTGTTCAGTTGCTATTAAAAATATATCTCTAACTGTAACTTATATAGCTAGCTATTCTAGCTACTACTCGCACTGTGCCTGTGCATGCTAGTTCTCCACAGGCTGGTCCTTCGGATTCTCCTGCTAACCCCGAGCTCAGGGATTTACAACCCCTGATCATAGAGTCTGAACCTCTTACAAGTAACACGAAAGCAATAGTTTTCAGACTAGGTGGCCTTCACATTCAAACGAGTTACCTGGGTTGTGTAGGTCATTTGATGGCAGAATCTGGTCTTGCTCAAGTCCTTGAAGTAGTTTATGCAGAGAATGCTGTTAAACACATTCTCAGTGGTAAAGCTATAGCTCGAGCTATTCGAGGACACTTTATAGTTCATGCAGCACTCAATGCAATCCTAGCAGCTAATGCCTATAAAATAACAATTCCTATTAACGGGGAGTGTTATGATGAGAGCATTCTTCACCAGGACCTCGGGAAAGCTAAAAGCTTGTATTAGGAGATGCTTACAGATGGTAATACCAATTCAGTTTTATCGTCTAAAGACCTTTAACATGAAATTTGTCACAAAATGAATGCTGCAAAAGAAAGTTAAAAAAAAACACAGAACTGCTCAACTTTGGCTTCAATACATGAAGATGATAGACATTTTGCGTAGGTTCATCAAAGCAGAGAGAATTGGAAATTGGAACCTGCATCTCCAGGCTGTTCAAGAGATGCTTCCATACTTTGCAGCATCGGGTCATAATTTGTATGCGAAGTCTGCTTACATGTATCTTCAGAAGATGCAGAAATTACCAGAAAGTCACCCAGATGTTCACAGCAGTTTTCTTAATGGCTTTCATGTAATACGTCGAGGTAATCGTTACTGGGCAGGACTCTCTACTGACTTGGTAATTGAACAGGTGCTCATGAGAAGCATCAAAACCAATGGAGGTTTAAAAAGAGGTCGTGGTATGGCAGAAATGCAACGTCTTGTATGGCTTTTGTCTAAGCCTGCCTGTGCAGATATAACCCATTCTATGCAAGAACTTACTGAGGTCTGCTGTAATACCAGTGAGCAACACAAAGATTCTACACAGTCTCGAATAAAACGTTATACAGAAGACACATACAAAATTCTTAACACTCTTAGTGATTTGGACCCTTTTAGTTCTGATCTGTCCCTTCGAGGTTAACTGCACATGATTCAGTCAATGTTAATGCAGCAAGAGAAGTTGGACAATTGATTCTCAAGTCAATGGTCGGGAAAAGAATTACAGATATTTCTTTTGAGAAAAAGAAGCAAGCAATTACATTGGCATCAAGAATAGCATTTAAAATTGAAGATCAGAGTGTACAAGTAGATCCACAACTCATTTTCCAGAGACTCAGCTTGATAGCTACAAGTGGATCAATTGAAAATCCAGCATCTATCTTCAAATATGAGTTGTGCACTCATCCAGCAGTACTTTTTGATCACTCAGCTCTCCCATGGGAACCTAACACACCAGCTCTAGCTGATGCTCTTTGGAAGCAGGTTAAGATTGAAAATGAAGAACTTCTGCAGCCTGTACAGTATGTGCTTGATGGAGGGTCTCTTTTGCATCACATACCATAGACTAGAGGAGAAACCTTCGAAAATGTTTGTCATAAATATGTAAATTATGTCCTGAAAAAGTACGGAGAAGCTACAGTAGTTTTTGATGGTTACAACAATGGTCCAGATAACAAAGATATCACACATAAAAGGCGTAGCCCTGGAACTGGACCTACTGTAGCACTGAATCTACAAACAGTTGTTTTACTCTAAAAAATAAGGAATTTTTAAGTAACAAGGTGAATAAGCAGAAGTTCCTTTCTATTCTTAGTTCCCAGCTTGAAAAAGCTGGTTGCTCAACTGCTCATGCAAGTGGTGATGCTGATGTGCTGATAGTGCTTACTGCAGTCCATCCTTCCAAGAGTGTAGACACAGTTCTGGTTGGAGAAGATACTAATTTATTGGTTCTGCTCTTGTATCATGCTGCTTTAAACAGCAAAGAGTTGTATTTCCGACCTGAACCAAAATCAAATGCCAGGAAAGTTAGACTGTGGAACATTAAAAAGTCCAAGGAAAACTTGGGATTAAGTATTTGTTCAAAGCTATTGTTATTCATGCAATTACAGGATGTGATACAATATCAAGATTGTATGGTATTGGAAAGACTTCTTCACTTTTGAAAATATATAGTAGCAATGAACTTGGTAAAATTGCGGATGTTTTTATGACTGATCAAGTGAATAGAGATAATATCATCAAAGCTGGAGAGAATGCACTTGTTATTCTTTATAATGGTGGCCCAGGGAAAAATTTAAATGCTTTACGCTTCAGAATTTTTCAAGAAAAAGTGTTAAAGAGTTACAAATGTGTTGATGCGAGGGAGTTGCCACCTACTAGTGAAGCAGCTAAGTTCCATTGTCTTAGAGTTTACTATCAAATTCAAGTGTGGATGGGAAAGTCGGAACATTTGGACCCAAAGAAGTGGGGTTGGGAAATCGCCAGTGACCAGCTAATGCCTATAAAGACAGATATGCCACCAGCACCTAAAGATCTATGGAACATAATTTAGATGCAACTGTAAAACAGGCTGTTCTACTAAGAGGTGCACGTGTAGGAGGCATGCATTGGAGTGCACCCCTGCATGTGGAGAATGTAGAGGACTGAGTTGCTCAAATTTACCTCAGCATGTAGATAGTGACGACAATAATATAGACAGTTAATATGTATGCTCTCACATCAATCTTGTTATTATCTCAGTGATTTGTTCAAAACTTTTATTATAGTGTACTATACCACATAATTTCAACACTTACTGTTGTGTAGCAAGGCCAGCTAAAGGGTTCTGACGACCCTTACCATACGAAACAGCATCATGCATGCATGTAAAATTTTAACTAAATTTTCACCACTTTCCCTTCAGTGGATTTTCTACATTTATTTATTTACACAAGAGTTAATTTGAATTATTTATTGAAGGATCAAGAAGATTGGCTGGCCAGAATTCGTGACTTTTTATATGTCACATTAGAAGGTCTTTTGTTCCATATAAAAGAGAAAAAAAAATTCTGTTGCAATTTGTTTGGGGTCAATCCACAAATTCATTGGACTATGTTTATTACGTCTTATAAATTATTATTCCTTAAAGTTTTTTGATACAAATTTTTCTGCTCCCCTGCTGTATAAATTCCTTAAAGGAGAAAAAAAAAGCAAAATAAATAACATTCATCATGTTGCTTGAGTACTTTTAGCAAGCAAAAATTTATTTAAAATTCATTAATAGTAGAAATAGTAGAAGATGAGTCATGCACAGTTTCTCTTACATTCTAAGTTGGTTTTAATTGGGTTGATTTAACAAACATGGATCACAAATGCTGCATGTGAAGAAACCAGCTTTGAGTTATTATAGCAGATTTGGGGGAGGAGAGGGAGGAGAAGTTTGGTATCCGATATAGAAATGACTATAAATTAATGGGTTACTCTACTCACAAGAAAAATTCATTTATTCCTTGAAATATAATTCATAGATAGTACTAAAACAAACACAATTAGACTTACCTGCTTCATAAGGAGAATCAGGATCATTGTCCAGCATAGCAGAAGAAGGAACATATTCTCCCCTTCTATTTGCCTCCTGTATAGTGAGAGGGGCTATTCTGAAAATGACAGGATTGGCCAAACGAGTGTCCGGGTTCTTAGACAACTGTGCTGCGATGACCTTGTTATCATCGCCTTCATTCTTACTGTGATCAGCTTCACTGAAAGAGAACCTTACTCCTAATAATTGCACATAAAAATATAAGAAAAATTAAGCATCTGAACATAATTAGACACCGCTCATTGTATTGTTCAGATTTACTGAGTGTGAACTGCTGAGGTTTTAAAGTTAAATATGTACTCACAGTGTTATAAAATGCTGAAATACTGCATGCTATGTGAAAAAAGCAAATGGTAAAATTGGCATTCAGATGAGATTTTTTAGAATTCATAGCTAATTAGGTCACTAGTGAAGTATTTATTCATGAGTTTAGTTGATTTAAGGGTGACCTGTAGTCAGTTATTCTACCACCACATCCCTACCTTATAAACACTATCTATTAAAAACATTGTTGCTACACTTACTGTCAGTATCAACTATTGTCACGTCAGTACCGACAAATGCATAGTTTTGCAGATTGATGTCGTTGGATACTCTGAGAGAGTAAGTTTCATTATTCTCTTGACCCACTCCATCGATGGTGTGCTGAATAGACACAGTAGTAAAATCAGATCCTGAATTGATGAAAAACCTTCCTGATCCAACAGCAGCACCAGTAACAGTGAAGTCATTCCCTCGGACTAGAAGAATGCACACATACAGATATAGAGAGAAATAATACTAGTTTAAATATCACTTATTTAGCTGAGATCATACAGGCCTGTACACTGGGGGGAGGGTTTTCTTAATTTAGCTTTTGATTGAACCTCATTTGTATGAATAGTTTCAAAAAGGAAATTGCAAGTTGATAGCCCAGTAGAAAGTTAGCTCGCTTAATACTGGCTTTTATAGGTATAAAAGTCCTTATACAATATGAAATTCTTGATGCCACTGACTTCTGCTGTGTCACATGTTGCTGAAGCAATGACTCTGCATGGTTAGTTCTTCAAAGGATGAGGTACTAGCTGGTTTAATTTGACACGTCTGAATAATATATATGCTTTTGTCCAACTCTGAATTTGCAGGTGGACAAAATTAGAGATGGTTAAAAAAATGATGCAAGAAACAAACCAGCACAAAAAAATACATTCTGTAAAGTTACATTGAGCCACTCTCTTTCACTGAATAGAAGTCATCTCATTTTTATTCACTGATGTCCATCTATTTGTCAAGGTTGTATCTGTCCACCTTCCAGTTGATCAGTCTGTCTAACAGTTTATCTGTCTGTAGGACTGTTTGTTTAATGATCTCTGTGTCTGTCACTCCGTCTATATCTTGCCATTTTCTTTTAAGACACAGCATTTACAATGTATAAATTGTGGAGATCTGCAGCCGAACCATGAGGATTATCACAAAACTAGTGCTACCCAGTATTGATAAACCCAGTGCAGCACTTAGTGAGGTGAGAAAAATCATGTGAGGCATGTGTTCTGACTAGTGCATGAATGATAATAATAATTAGTTTGAGTGATATGTCTGTTATGGTTTGTGCAGTCTGTCAGACCTGCTCATAAATGATACCCTTCATTATTGTTGTTCGCCTTTATGTAATCAAGCTGAAATTCGTTTAGCAATCTATTTTTTTCCTGAATAATTTCGATAAAATGTGTTTGGTTAAGATGTAAGGGTAATTTAAGAGTATGATATTTGTCAGCTGTAATATACTGCAGCATATTTTAACAGTTATAGATTTGAGACCACCCTCAACTGCTCACATAATGTTACTTGTTTCTTTATACCCAAAAGGTATTCTTTGCATTTATGGCAATGTGTAAATTAAGTTTACTATGGTCCCAAACCACTTTGTATCTCAAAATTTAGCTGAAAAAAGCTAATAAACAATAACAGCTGAACTTGACATTGATTCAATGTTTGCACCTAGCTATCTGTGATAAAAACTTAGATTTGGACATAATTTGGGCTCATAGCGCATCAATAAAGTTACTAAGAAAGGAATGCTGTATAAACTAATATTATTTCTATGTAGATAAATGCTCACGTGCTTGATGTGGACCAGGCCCTCTTGTAATTGTTACAAGAGCAAAGGCAAATGAATTCAATGGAAGACCAGAAAGGTATCCCAACTCAAGCGTATGAGATGAACTGGCCTCTTCTCCAATGAATGTCCTTTGAAAAAATCCAAATACTGCAGGAAAGAAAATGTGATCACTGTAAATAAAGATTTCTTTCAATAGATCAAATATTTCACACATGATGAGGCTTGGGTCTAAAATTAAGTTCTAAATTAGTCCAGTGCATGTTGCTAAACATACAGATGTTTCGGTACCTGTACAGTGATCCTCATCAGAACATGATTCAAAAGGGCAATCTGGATTCTTTTACTGGGGACACCATAGTATGCAAAAAAAAATCCATGCATTTATTTCACCATAGTACACCAGAATTTCCTGATTTTACTGGCTCTTGCAGATTACATTATGTTTGTCAACTTTTGAATGGCTGCACTTGTTTATTATAGCAGACTAAATTATAGCTATTAAAGATCAAAACAATTCGCTAAAACTTAAGGCATATCAATAGATTCTGAACTTACTTAAAGGACAACTCCTACATGTTGCTTCTCCACTCCTCCTGTAAGAGAACCCTCTGGGATTACCAGGGGAAATATAATTGCAGCAATAAGCCTCTATGTCCTCAACAAGTCCACTTGCAGTAGAGTCTCCTCCACAATCTTCGCCTAAAAAGCAAGTTCCTCGTTGGTTTTGAGACTTCACTGGCACTGTAAATTAATTCATGGCTACTTAAATTTTTTGAAATTTGATGACAACAATTGAAATAATTAGCTACTGCCCAGCAGCACGCCTAGCTATGAGCTAGAAAGAGAGGGGAAAAAACAAGCAGAGGAGTTTACCTATTGCAGCGGTCAGCAAGAAAACGAAAGCGGCAGAAACCGTGGGACAAGACATCACCGAGACTACACAGATTTAGTAGGTGGAATCTCCGGAGATTTTGTCGAGGGAATCTTCATTGACCAGACCGCGAGCTCGTCGCTTATATAAGCAAAGATTCGCCTACGCGCGCGCTGTAGCCATGAGGGCATTGCAAGCGTCAGCATCACGAGTGCACATAAGTATTATGTGCAAGTATTATTCGTGAGCTCAAGGCAAGTGAAATTAAGCCCGACAGAAATATCTAGTGTAATTAAATTTTATTGTTTATTGGAATTTTTCCAAAACTTAGAACATAGCTAACCCCATTTTTGTATTGTGAAGTAGGCATTCTATCCAGCATAGTGTTGTTCAAGTGAGCGCACAGGGATACTAAATGCCAGAAGGGAGGATACTAAATGCCAGAAGGGAGGATACTACTGATAGTATTCTCCTTTCTGGCTAATAGTGTCCTCCCTTCCAGCATTTTATTAGTTTTTTGTTTGGTTTATGAGTCGTGCAAGCATTAATTAAAGATTTTTTATTTTATCTATGGTGCAAGAATGTTGTTTGCACGGTTTTCCTGTCAGATGCGAAAGATAAGATGGATTCATTGCATGCCTTGCACATTAACAATATTTTTCTTAACTAATACAATCATCACCAAAATGAGAAAGTGAGAAAGAAACCAATAACGTAATGAACAATAAAAAAGCAGTTATATATGTTGCATATGTTATTTTAAAAGTTTTAGTACTATTCTTGTGGATGTTTATATCACAACAGTTATGAAAATTAAAGGCACCCCTTCTAGTATATTGTTTGCAATGTAAAAGCACTACATTCATGGTATTTTCGTTGTATTTTGCTTATGTAATCAAAATCCTTCCTTATCCATCGCAAGCTGATAGCTAAATACAAACGTTTTGCATGGCTTTACATCTTTCAAAATTTCATCATCATGTAAAGGTTGACCAAATATTTATTCAAAAGCTAAGCTAGACCGGAGATTGACTGTAAAGAGCAAAGCTAGAGTACTGATTGTGAGGGGCTTGACTTGAAAGTTGACGGTGAGGAACTAGACTGGGGAGAGCTGACTGTGAGGAGCTAAATAAAGGAGAGATGATTGAGTTGAAGAAGGTGGAAGAGTAGCTGGTTGAAAGAAGATTTAGGAGAGACAAGCCGTTTTGTAAATTTTATCTCACCAATTGAGCGGAAATGCTAAAAATAGGTAATGTAGACGGGTGGGCTGGAATGTTCTTTTTGACTAAGTTCACTGAAAACGCAATGATAATGATTCTCCTGACTCTAATTCCATCACTTTCGCTGGTTCACTGGAGTCGAGCGCACAACACATAAAAATTTTCTATGCGTCGGGGCTCCTTAGAATTGCTGCAATTACTGGACACCTCTCCATAATGTCTCTGTCGTCTTTGTCGTAGAGTGTCAACATAGAACGAAGGATAGAAAAAATATTTGGTAACTAAGGCTATAGTTGCTACGTTCTAAAACAGATAGACAACGAAATCTCGGGAACTACCGCCCGTCGAACCCCTTGGGCCGCTAGTATCGCTCGGGACGGTACAGCCCGCAGCCCTCGAGGTTCTGTGGGCGGCAGATCCCTCGATTTCGTTGTCTATCTATTATTTAGCGTTCAGAGGCAATTCCCCGGTACTTCTAAAAATGTATTAGTCCGGAACTCCGCAGGGCGCAGGCATTCGATATATGCGGCGTTAAAACTTTCAATATTGTATAAAGTTGCACCAGGATGTGGAGGTCCGTATCGGATTTTCACAACCAAGGGCCGAAGGCACCGACTGAACGCGGAGTGGTGCAACCACTTATACCATGGCTTTAGGCTACAGGAAAAGCACAAAAACTAACTTTGATTGTACGGTTTACTTATTCACCTCCTAGGAGGGGGGTATGAAATAATATTCACCGGGAATTGAGCAATCTGATTAGACAGTTTGAACGTACCATGGTACAGCAGGCGTTTGAATATAAGGCGTTCATTTATAAGTATTGAACACTCACGTGATAGCTATGAAGGTGCTATTATGGAGGAATATTTAGCTCAAACCACATTCAAACGATACAACAACTACAACTCTGCTAAATTACTTACCAAAGACAACTTTGAAATGAGAACTGTAGGTAAAAATAAAGTGTTCCTCACCAGCTTTATTGGATTGTAAAGTACAGCAGAACTAACTATAACATTTTTCTAACCACAATTTTCCAAAACGTGTCTTTTTTTCTGATTATGCTTAAAAAAATAACAGTTATAGTATAACTGTACTAACATAGGCAATGATTAGATTAGACTTTATTGCATGATGTAGTTAAGTATGTAACATTCCATTTTTCACAAACTGTATTTTAGTTTACATTTCTACATGACATTCCTTTTAAGATAAACCACATAAATCCTATACTATCCATGTTGCCCTTACATAGGGAATGTACTCCACTCATAGAGTCACAATTCCACCCACAAATTATCAAACTTACTCCAAATCTATAAGTGACAGGAGGTTTACATTAGTATCCTTTGACGAGCGGTCACTTCAAAGTTGAGGTTTCTTAGAGCTACTCTCCATTGTTTCTTTGAAGAAAAAAAATCTTTACATGTATAGAAATCCACTGGATTCCTAAGAATTGTATACTCACACCCACCTGCAGGTTGTACATGAAATAACAAGTTTGAGGTCCAGTAGGGTTTGGTTGCCATGGTTATTGGGTAAGGGTTATTTTCAGTTTCTACAAGTTCAATAATGATGAAACTACTGTATAGTCTAAAATGTGGATATGATGGGTACAGTTGAAATTATACAATAGTAATACGATAGTAGAATACAATTAAATAAGATAATAATAACAAGATTAATATTCTTATTTGAAAATCTGCCAACCCTCTAAGGCTACTAAGTATATATTTAGTAGAACATGATGCCCATTGGCGTGGAGCTAGGCTAGTAAGTCAGCTTATGTGCTTTTATATAAATAATTCTACAGTAGCAACCTTTTTTTAGCGCTTCTTCGAGCCCAGTCGTTTTGTTTTTTTCTTCCTTGCCAGCGTTTCTTTTTCTGCTGTTAGGACAGCTCTGTGCACCTGTTTTCTAAAATTTTAAACCTTGATAACTCCCTAGCTAATTTTTTTCCTGTTATCATTTCTATTGCATTCAATGATACCCTGCAATATAATGTTGCTAAATATTGCCATGGAACTTCCATAACATATGCAAACCCATCAGTAGAAAATGGTACACATACACCTTGCTATTATGAGAAGCCTTACAAAGTCACACGGCGAAAAAGGGTACACGGCGAAAAAGGGTACACTCACAGTGCTTCCAGCTTAAAGAGTGGATTTTTTTAGCTTTTTGGTTAAGGTTGCTAATTCTGCTATAATTTCTCAAGTATGTGCAATAGAAAGCTAAAAATTTGTATTATTATACATATTAACATACAGACAAAACAATTTTGTGGGTTTGTGGTTATTTTTGTCGTTATAGGTGATGGAACTGGGAGCTTCAGGACAGCCAGGATTTTTGAATTTATTGTCTCTAAAATTTTGACACACGACGTAAAATTACCTTAAAATTATTATGTATAACTATGGTAGCTATACCTTGAAAATTAAGTGAGTTGTGGCTGTTTTTCATCAAAAAAATTTTTACGCACGGTAAGGGTCATCAAATGATGACATTTAGAGCGGTTGTGGGCCTTTAGTAGTACACGTAAACGCGACGTCTCAAAACAGCGCATGCGTATTTGTGTCTTAAAGGCACGAGGGCGCCAGTTTACCGCTAATTGTTGCACGGGTATGGCTGATTTAGCTAAGGTTGTACCTCAGGCCCTAGGTATCAAGTTTTATGGCGCTACTGCCTATCACGGCCAGCGTTTTAGCTGCCGTCTGGAGCTGCACAACCCGTAGGCGATTTTTTATCTGACGTACACTTCCTCGACTTAGGTTTTGTGGTGAAAGTCCAAGGTCAAAGTACATTAGGTAAGACGGAAGCCTACTAGGAAAGATAGAAAGCTTATATGCCTGCTTGCTATCGTAAAATGTGTCTGCTCAGTGATGTTTAAGTATGGTGAATATGCTGGCATCAAGACCACATCTGCTTCAATTTGAAATACCATTATTGTTGAAATATTGTGTTATCACAGACTGTTAGAAGAATTAAAGGGTAAGTTAGGGTCATTAGAGAAAAAAAAATTGGACCAAGTAAAAACTATTCCTCCATGTAACTGCTAATGCCTGATACTGTAAAAAAATCAAAAAAATCAACATTACAGCCAACTATTATTAATTAAAGAATGGTACACAATAAAGGTTATTTTATTGCAATTTTATTATGCCAGGAAGAAGTGCTTCATTACCTTAAACAAGTAAATGATTACGCTACTGGACAGTAAAAACCATAATATCTTAGGGCATAACCTCAGCAATATAACAATTTAACGTGGCTGATTAATATATTAATAAAATAAATAATTAGAACAGGAAATAATCAGTGAAAAATTTATTTACCTATGAAAACAGGCATAACTTGAAATCAATAAGTATTAGTATTATAATGAAAACATAAATTGCAATATTTGAAACTAAACATAGCTAGCTAGCTAGCTTACATAATGGAGAAAGAAATAACAATATACAACAAACCAATAAATATACAAATACCAAAAACAATTTCTTTAAATTAGCTTAGTAAGAAAAAATATATGATAAAAGAGTAAATATGACAGTATCATAAATTGAAATATCAAACCATATGCTACAATATAACTAAACTGGTTAAGTATAAGTAAGTAATAAATAATAATACCAGTGCTAAATATTGTAAACAGTTTGAATTACGACGTTAATGTCCTCTGCCATGTTTAAAATGATTGGCACAATTTTTTAATTCATTCAGTTTAAGATTTTGTTTTCGTTTTGTGTGCTCACTCCTTCCTCGCTTTTTCTGAATATTTACATCAGCATCTTCAAGTTTGCGTTTTGGTGGTCTCCCACTTGGAGCAAGTTTACTGCCTCTTGAAATACCTGAACGCCTTCTTGAAACAGCAGTGGGTTGAACAGCAATTTGGCGAGTACCAGCTACTTTTGAAGAATTATTAGAAGAAAAATAAGTATGTAATAATGATGCCAGTCTTGGAGTTGCAGAATTTATAGGCTCTACTTTATTAATAATACCCATATAAGTTGAAAAAAACTTCTTCAAACCTGTTAAATATTGAATATCGAAATCCTGCATTCTAGACTGTACATCTTCAATAAATTTCCTACATAAACTACCTACATCTTCTTGCAATGCTTCCCCTTCATCAATAAAATTTAAAGCGAAACTTAAATTTTCATCAGCAGAATTATCATCAACAATAGTAGTATTGTCATCCTCATCATTATGAGTGATATTGTCCTCACTCTGTCTATGGAATTCTTCATTCATTCCCATATAAAAAGATTTATCCCCAACTTGTTCTACTCCAAGTGCTACTAAAGCATATAAAAATCTGCCATCACCATTAAAATATGGTATTAAGTTCGGAGCAACTAAATTGAATTTGTTGGCAACTGCATGTTGATGTTTACATGGCTCTCCTGATGGATATCCAGTTAAACTTATACTACATGTGCAAGTCCAAACTGTTGTATTA
>WLWI01002751.1_pt1 | contig 15178 bp, 6 predicted proteins | sample 6701501 | NCBI WGS metagenome assembly WLWI01 (sample SAMN12718690, study PRJNA515312) | sponge metagenome | isolation source: marine sponge | host: Mycale hentscheli | place: New Zealand: South Island, Marlborough, Capsize Point | collected 2014-11-01
GATAGAAGGTTCTAGAAGTTTGAGTGACATGAGATCTACAATAAACAGATTGTTGAAGTGATGAACTTCCATAGAGAAATATGTAAACAATTAAATGATATCTGTTCAGGTGACAGTGCTCCCTACAGCTAAGTGAAATAATACGGATATGTGTGCACACATGCAGTATTAACCTTGGAAACGTACAGTTGGAGGGATTCTAGTTGGAGACAATGTCATTCCATATTAGACGGAAATTTTTCAACATTTTAAGAGGAGCCATAGGTTGATGTAGAATGTGCCTCTTTCAAATCTTTAGAAGCACAAACCAATACATTTGTCATAAGTATTTCAGTTTCCATGGCCTGTCTCCTCGCAGTCCTTATTACTGTGTCCATTACTATAGTAGCTGCTGCTATTTATATGCTAAAACGTAGAAAAAGAGCTTCAATCAAAGAATCTTTCAATGAGTAAGCATTTTTTAAGTTTTTAGAAACGAATGGTAACAGACAAGATAACATTTAAAAATGCCATATTATGTACTTTTGTTTATGCCATGCAGTTCTACAAAACCTACAGCAGATTTGAAGGAATATGGTAATGTAGTACCTGAAAATATGGAGTTACCTGACTGCCACCTGTATGAAACAGTGGCTATGATGAAAAGCAAAGTTGACAATGAAGAAGAATTTTCTTTTTCACGATGTGGAGCTTATGGCATACCTAAATGCTGAGATTGATATAAAGTGAAGCCTACCAGAACCATGGCAATAATTGTAGAAAAAAAACATTTTTTTATATACAAAGTCAATTTTATTTCAAGTTTATGTAAAAATTGGATACATGTAAATATATTGTTTGCTATTTAACGTATTGCTTTGTTAAAATTTATATATTTTTTGACATAACTGGAGATGTCTGTAGCAGTAAGTTGAAAATTTATGGTAAAATGAAGTCACACGCATAAAACAAACAGTATAAATCAATGCCTAATGCACCCAGTTAATAAATTAAAATATTTAGTCTCCTATCAAGAAATTTGAAATCTGAGGTTAAGAATTATCTTCTATAGTAGATGAATTTAATAAACAAAAAAACAAACTACGTTCTGGGAGTTGACAGAAGAGAAGTTTTGATTTGCAAATGTATAGTGGTGAGTTTAGCTTCTTCTCTTGTGAAGACAGGGTTTCCTTGTAATATTGATGCCTGATTAAATAGCTAACAGGTTGCTTGTTCCTTTGGTCTGGATTATATTGTAATAGCTGTGTAGTGCTTAGTAAGATGAGAGTTCGCCCATTTGGTGCTTCATTTTATACTCACTAAATTCATCCCCAACTAAATTTATCCTCCTTCATTCAAATGATAATTATTTAAACAATACAGATTGGAAGTGGAGGAGTATCTTTCTAAAGTTAATAATTGCAACACCTCATTTAGACTCTGCCTGACCTAACGATTTAAGACTATACTTTGGAAATCCATAGAATACACATGATTAAAAAAAAACCTGTTCATGATGACGCTTGTATAGGATCCTTACTTAGATATCTGCGATGCAATTTTGTCTAAAGTGACGCTATAACTTGTTCTAGAGCAAATTTTAAGATGTTCTGATTTCAATAAATACATCTACACTAGTATACCATCAATTGGAAATATAGCTATTTTCTATAAACTATAACATGGCTTGACCTGAAGTGAACAGTGTTGATGTATTGTGGAATCAGAATGGGAGCCAGCAAGAATATTATAAGGACCAATTTGGCTGGAAAAATATATTGAATGTACAAATGACTGATGTATGCTTGGGCTCAATCAAAAAAAAGTACAGATGGTATTATTCTTTTTCGTTAAGTAGACAGAAATGGAGAAATTGGGCCCTCTTTTGTTCAAGTTGATGGCAAAATCGAGTTTGGTAACATTTTATGGTATGTCTGAAGCTGTAGTCAATATCATGGAATAAAAAATAAAGGAAGAAATAATTTATGAATGTAAGGTTCATAGTGATTCACCTCAGCATCATCGACTAAAAAAAGGAAAGAAATTGTTCATAATTATTTAATGTGAAAATTCTTGTCTTAAAAATAAATTGTTCTTTTTCTAGTGGAATGTTTTTATTTTTTGTTTTTTTTTCATGCTTATTATACATGAATAGCCTGAGTACACACCATTGTTTGAAATATATCTCTGGTATATTCTACAACCTCAAGGTGGGACTGCATTTGTACAGCTTGCAAATCTTGCTTTATCATTTTGTGTCTTGTGATGTGTGCATTTCTCAACTCAGCATTGTCATAAACTCTGGCATCATCCAGTTATTAAAGGGTAACTGCAGTGAAAATTATTTCCTGCAAATACTATGAAAAGTGCTCTCTTATCATAATAGTATAAAATATGGCCCAAAACAATTTAACTCAAAACTGCTCTTAAAGCTATTTAGCTGCTTTAAATTAATTTCCTGTTATAAAAGATTGAGTTATTTCTCATGTTGTACCTGATGCTGACAAAAATGAAGCTAGGTCAAATTACCTTGCTTCTGCATAACAAATACAGCAGTACCACCGGAAGGGCTCTGTATATTATTACTAAAAGAAAAAATAAAGATCAAGTCGGGCTGGATTATAAACATTTTGATGACAAAGTCAGGCTCTATCTCCTCCAGACCTGGTAGTAATAATCACCCACATATTAACAATAGTAGCCCAGGTGTTAAGTCTAGCTTATTTAACTTGCATTACTTGTAGGAAAAAGGTGCCACAAAATCTCAGACTTCCCAGGGGAAAAAGAGAAAAAGGTAACAAACAAGTCAGGCATCTTGAAAACATCTCAACCTAATGCTAATAAACCAATATCTAATATAAGGTTGAAGAGTACAGTAGACGGGAGATCACCCACTTTTATTATTGACAGTATAGAGCAGAATTTTAATTGCAGAACAGAGTTCACTATCCCAGTGATTAGAAGTGTTTGCTCACCCAGATCAGCCAGGAGGCATGGTACTGTTAGGTTCTGAAATAGGCAAACTATTTCTTCAGCTGTTTGAACAAGTCAAGTGTTTACCATGATGGGTATTTTTACAACCACAAGAAATAGAGCACAAGAAGAAGTGACACATGAGAAGCTATGTGAGCTGTCTCATGGCACTTTAGAGTCCAACTGATAATTGCAGCTCTATTGCCATAAAAGACAATAATGTAAATGATGAAAATTATTCTGCATTATTAGTGAGTATGCAGTAACTGTTGTTACTGTGTGGTAGTCAGTATCAATTGTATGTCTTTCATGTACATATTTTATTGTAGGTTTGTACATCTTTTATATAATTTTTAATCAATCAGTCAATCAAGCAGTCAATCAATCTATCAATCAATCAGTCTGTCTGTCAGTCTGTCTGTGTCAGTCTGTCTGTCTCTGTCTGTCTGTCTGTCTGTCTGTCTGTCTGTCTCTGTCTGTCTGTCTGTCTGTCTGTCTGTCTGTCTGTCTGTCTGTCCATCTGCCTGTCCATCCGTCCATCTATCTATCTATCAATGAATCAATCACATCAACCAATCAATAAAATCCATTAAATAAATTTGTTTGTTTTTCATCCTATACGTACTTATTTATTTATTTGTATATTTGCTTGTTTGGCTGCTTGTTGGTTGGTTTGTATGTATGATACTTAGTTTACTGTTTGTTTATTTATTTATTTTATTATTTATTGTAATTTACTCATCTATTCAATTATTTATTCATCCATTCAATTATTTATTTATGTGTACATTTTTTATTTTTTATTTTCTCAAAATTTATTTACTTATTAAATTTTTAATAATTTTAATTAATTTGTTTATTCATTCAATTACTCATTTTCTTACTCTCCTATCACTCACTCACTCACTTACTCTTGCCCTATCTACTTTCCTTTCTCCTTTCCTCTCGCTCCCTACTTGATGAACCATCTATTTCATTTGTCATAAGTTTATTATAAAAAAAGAAGAGTGCAGTAACAATGTACTCCAATGCTAACATTGTAATAGAAATTATGTGAATACCCATGAACAGGGGGTGTAAGTCCCTGAGCTCAAGTTGGGAAGAAATGAAGGACCAGCCCAGTAGTGGGCAACATGTAAACAAACCAGGGCCTTAGCTAGAGTAGCTGTAGCTGTCAACAAGTTGGCAGAGATAGGCTTAGGTTAGTATAATTTAAAGAGAGAGACAAGCACAACAGTAAGACTGATTAACAACTGAACAAACATGTGGTCACACCAGAGCAATAAGCATGTGCAGAAACACCCGCACACACATACAAACACAATGCAATGAGTCCAGTTCAGTCCTTCAGTGCATGTAGTGCACTGCACCTTAGTGGTGGTTGTTCGGTCCAGCAGATTCCGAACAACCCACATTACTAACATCTGTACATTAGTTTATTAAACCTGCCTAGCTAACACTCCAACTAATTTTGATAGTTGCTCCATTAATTTTTTATCAAAACAATACACAGTATACATAATTATTTACTATTAAAGTTATATTTAACTATCTAACATGTGTTTGGGGCAACTTTATTCTCCTGCAATAAAAAGTTCATACAAAATGTATATTTATTAATAGCGTTAATAACGTTTTTATGCTTGGTTATATCATCTCCGACAAGCTATGTAAATAGACTAAATAAAAACCAGATTCAATTATAAATAATCTTGCATGTAATCAGGACTTTAAACAACAACAAAACATTATTCAAGTCAATCATAACCTACATTATTATAAAGACAAACTGAGTACCTATAAAAGGTATAACTTGGACATACTTTGAACAAGTTTTTGTTTTTCCAATCAAATACTCACTGGAATTCTTATTGCTAATCAATTAATGACCATTTAGTGTTTCACACTCAGGAAATCTATACTTTCATGATTTACGAGTTCTATTATTGTGGTAATTTCACATTAAATTCAATGAAATAAAGAAATGCAGTGGAATACCAATAAAGTCAAGCAGTTCGGAAAGTATGTCAAAAATACAGTTACGACTAAACTAGACATTGTCCATAATTTACTATTAAAGGTTAACGATGCTTAATTATATTGCTGTATATGCTATCATGTGACTGAAAAACATACAATTTGTTTGAAAAGGGCTAAAATATTTGGGGGAAATGATAGAATTATACTTATTAAAGTACTGTATAGTTCTACTTTATAGTAAAATTTTCATTACATGCCTGATATTATTAGAGGTAATCCCTCTATTCCTTGATGAATTTCAATAACCAGATTTTTCACCTGCCTGATATAATTTACTTTTCTTAGTTTTAAAGTACACAATGATGAGAACGATGCTAACAGTAAAGAATAAAATTTCAGCAACCAGGAGAGGCTGCAATAATTATGTGAGGTTTTAGACTTCTTAATATGAAGATTAAGAGACCAGTTTCCTTCAATGAAGAGAAAGATAAGAAATGGGATATTAATCTTTCTGACAAAACTTTAACTGAAAGCCAGGAAGGTGTACTAAAGCTGGGTTTTAAATTTTCACCAGCTCCTACGAAACTCCCTCTTATAGACACTGTAACTGCTGTTGAAATTGGAACTAAGTTTCTTAGTGAGGTTAAGGCAAATGGTTTAAGGGGTAGAGTTTGTGATATTTTAAGAAAATCAAAGCTACCACAGGATAACCTAAGTAAACAACAGCGAAAAGCTTTAAGTGAATTAAAGCGTATGTCTGATGTTGCCATTCTTCCAGCTTATAAAGTTAGAGCCACAGTCCTCATGAATAAGGAAGAATACCATTCTAAGCTCACCCAGTTAATACAATCAGGCACTTACTGACTTGTTAAGAAGGATCTTACTAAGACTCAGGAGATTAAAATAGGTCGTATATTAAAGAAATTAAATTCCTACTATGTTGTACAACAGGTTAAGACCTGGATGTAGACCACCTCTAGGCTCTAAAGAGTTACCTTCTAAAGATCACATAGATACTTAGCAAGAGAAAGGTTTGATTCTTACTACTATTGCATACATAGCAGGCATTCAGAGAGTGTGTAGAGACTTTGACATCAAAACAGCATTTAAGTCGGGTAAGACACTAAGATCACATCTTACTAAAGACAAAGATACTATGCCTATTACAACAGACCCTACAGTTGTGGTAAAGTAGGTGAAACAACTAGAAGGCTTGAGCAGAGAGTGAAAGAACATCAGGATGCTTGTAATTTGCTATTATTATAAGTAGTAAACCACTGTAGTGTAATGGAAAGACAGTACTTACTAGTTGTGATTAGTGTCCTCTGTAATGATTTTGTACTGGTATTGGTTGTACTGGTATGTTGCACAGCTATCCTCTGTCCCTTGCAACATTAATTAGCTGACATGAATAAGGGTGAAAGTCCATTCAGAAAGTTGTGATCCAGATCCAGGGTTGTATTGATTAAAGTAAGTAATTCCACATTCTGTGACCTACAAATTGGGGTAACTTCATCATTGTAGGGAACCTTGACCAAATGATTTAGATATTTTTGAGAGATTCCATCTACTTCTAAATTACCTGTTTCAAAAGTGTTAAAAATATTCAATTATTACATATTTAAGAAATTAAAATCAGTTAATGAGGTGATATTTATAAATAAATTATCCAGTTTTATTGGAGGCATTAATCCGGATATTTTAAATACAGTCTATTCTATTTATAATGTCACTTACCCTACACCTCGTGTAGTGTAAGAGTACGTATAACTAACAAAATGATCATTATTTTGTTACCCCACTTTTAAGAATAGCGCTACTGCTACTCACGCGAAGTCTCTGTCACTAAGTGGGTGTGGCCACGCTATCTCGCTACGCTTCATTCGAACTTTCTCGTGATAAAAGTCAACCAGACCCTTTACCTAGCCCCTACGCTGAGAGAATGTCTGGGGACGTGACCCTATCAAATTTGACCTGCCTACATATTAGTCTGGCATAACCACCCTTTTATTTAAGTAGGGTGGGGGAAGTAAAGAGTCTGGTGACAGCTGTAACTACTAAATTGTGTTTGACCAAAATTGGGAGCCAAAAGTGCTACAATTTTGGTACTTAAGGGTGAGCTCCAATTGTAACCAGTTAGAACTGGAATGGCTAATTCCAAACCTATCTGGTTATTTTGACAGTTAAGGATTTAGCTTTGGACAAAAATGAATGTGAGTCACATCAGAAGTGAATCCAGGAATACCACTTGACAGGTCAGAAGTCTATAGCTGTGCTTCTAATTGTGCAATTCAAAGGTTGTGAGTATTATAGCTAGCAGGGGTATTTGAAAGAAGGATTTTTATAGATGGAATAACACAAACCAATAACTAGCTGTAATTATTTATAGCCCTAACCATTATTAAGCGATAATTGAAATTGTTTAGTTATGTGCTATTTGTAAAAATAATTATCGAATTTTAGTGGAGGCGTTACAAATTTAAATTATAAATTTTTTTATTATTTTGTCAACATGATACAATATTATATTTATCCCATAATTTTTTATTTACATATATTCTTTTTAAAATGACACTTACCCTCCACTGCTTATAGTGTAACAGTATATATGACTAACAAAATAATCACCATTTTGATACCACAATTTACAGTCATAAGATAAACGCTACTACTACTTGCGGTAGTCGATGTCGCAAGGTGGGTGTGCCCATGCTATCTTGCAGCACACTATTCTAACTTTCAGCAATACCACATACTAGTAAGCGCAAGTCACAACATCACGCCAGTTTAAAGCTGAATAAACTGATACTTGGCAACCTATACTAAGAATGTAAAAAAAAACCATCAATTACAACATTGTAAAGAATGTTGATGACTAGAGCGATTGCGAGTGGAAGAAAGTAAGGGATTTTAAATTGTAAATTTCCTATGGTGCATACTTTCTGTTACCATATTCTACCTTATCTAATTAATGAGTTTAGTATATAGAATAAGACTGTAATAGATAACAACTTTGGTAAAGGTGTTACATGGGAGTTTAGAGATTTGATACTGACTGTTAGAGACAACAAGACACTGAAACAATGAAAATCAATGATAAATGTATGAGACTGATAAAGACTTTAAAGCTGTACAACTTTAAGGTATTGTAAGAGAAGAATGAGATGAGTAGCTGCATTTGCTGTAAACTTACTTGAGAGCACTTAGCAAAATATTGCAACAATTTCAGATACTTTAGAGACAGTATTAAGAATACAATAATAGAATTATAATTCACTGTTGGAACAGTAATAAAGCCAGAAGTATGCATAGATACCAATTACACTGCAAGGATTAATAAATATGAGGTATTCTTCGGAATGTAATAATGATTATGAAAGAATATAATTGATTGTTGAGACTGCTGAGAGACTCTAGAGATTTTAGGCAGTTGGAGACTGAAAGACAGGACAAGGGACATTAATTAGACCATTTAGAAATAACATAGAGTACTAGTGTGTACCGTATCACACTGTAGTGCTTGATATACCAAGTTTAGCAAGCAGAAAATTGTTTTGTTCATTCTTTGTATTTCTTACATGCCTTCATTGTGAATTAGTTCCCTCAGTCAGATTGTTTTCACCTGCTTGTCTTTCTTGACCCTTTGTTCTCAAGTTTCTCTGCCTATCTTGTGCTTAGATTATAGTTAGCTAGTATAGGTGAATACTATTTCCCAACAGTTCAGGTATGAAGTACTTGTGAATACAAACACCCAGTGTGCAGTTTTAACAGAGCAAGGGATGTAGTGGGCAAGAGTTAGGGGGAAAAAAGAAGAGGAAGAATAAGTTAGGCAGGCACTTAATTATGAACAGGTTAGTGGTAAGAATGCTACCTGCAGCTTTCAATTACAGCACAAACGTGGCTATTATTTTACCTACTGCATGGTTTGTGGAGATGATGAGTACTCTCAAGCATAAAAGGGAGACGAGCAAAGCAAAGATTTTGCCATATCTATAATTGGAAAATTCCGAGTATGTCCTACCTGCCATACCACCTCCACTAGCAGTTCTTTCAACTTGACATTGGCAGAAAACATTACCGAAACACTTAGTGATATAGTTAGTCATTGTCTCCAGACGCTTCGTCAATTTAGCACATGTAAGGTGAGTCTAGCCTCGCCGGACTACAACGGGCGTATTGACGACGTTTTACCTACTGGGCTCAGCTATTGAATTGTTCGTGAATACACACACATATTATTATTGCGTGAGCATATTACTAGTGATGTGCTTCAGCACAAATGGCGAGCGAACTGATCTGACTGAAATGTAAATTCGAATGCTAACAATTATAATAATATTAATTTGTTTTTATTTTGTAACTGTTGGCCAAAAAATATTCAAGGGTTAGGCAATCGAAGCAATGGAGATTTTAAATTGGGTAATTGATAAGTCCATATAGCTATATGCTTGCAAGGTGACTAGAATTCTGTTTCCATTAGAACGGCTGAAATATATCGAATTCTAAATAGAAGATCTATTTCCAGCACGAAGTAAAGTTGCAGTATAAGCTAAAACTACTAAGGCACAAAAATTATTTTTTGTTCACTAGATTATGACATGATGATTACAAATGCTTACAAATCCACTAGAGAGCCGTGGATATGCCCTAGCTTTCATCCCAAATAATATTTTCCAGATAATAAACGTAGTCCTGCTATATGCCTAATGGATAAATACCAAAATGGTTTCCGACTATTTAAATCTGGCTTTCAAACTCCAGTACAAATATAGTTATACTATTGTGCTAGAAGATTCACTTGATCTTGTATTTGCAAAACATGTTATTATTCAGATATATTTTTTAATCTGGATCCTTTACCGAATAATAGGAAATAGCAAGACTTTTTACGAACTTCGTCAACAATAGTAGCTAATAATCTGATGTGTGATTATAGCTAAATCAGTACAATGTTAGTGTATCGATACTGCGTTTATTCAAAACAACAAATTATAGATGTGAAATTATAAACTAAGAAGATAAGCTACATTACAATGTTCATTTAATGTTACTTTACCTTTTACTGGAAATGGAGCAAACACAAATAGTAAGAATAAAATATCCATAGCAAAGTATGATAAGAAAGATATTATTTTGTGAAATACTAACCCTATACAATGTTCAATGAAAGAAGCGTCATTTAAGGATATTACGAGACATAATCACAGGGACTTCAGCTGTGCGACGTGTAGAGCCAGTATTCCCGACACACAATGTGTTTTTAAGAAAGCAAAAGACAATGATAGCTATTTTTCTTGTAGTTTTATAATTATGGTGGTGTTCCTAGCAAGCTAGGCGGGGGTGTGACGGGCGACTGACCTTTGCCCCCGCACGTGATGCCGCTGGCAGACTGTCAGCCGGACACCGGCGGCCTTGCCAGGCTCCAGCGGATGTCCGGCATCCGAGCCGGACCTCACTTCGTGCTACCTGGGGCTCCACCCAGCCGGGGGAGGGGGGGGGGGGGGGGGGGGCCATGCCCCCCAAGACTCAGCTATAAATATTAGTTAGCAATAATCGAAAGTGTCTATAGTTGTTCTGTAAGTGCTTTTCAACAGTTATAGTTAGCCTAAAACGCTGCCAGCTTATAATAATTAAATCACAAAATTTAGGTTTCTTCAATACTTTAAATCAACAGCATTAGAAGGACCTCTAAACTAAGTTTGTTGTTCCAAAAGATCGCTTGGAAAACTAAAGCAAGGACAAGGAAGGTGTGGAGTTACGGATATCGTCCTCAATGCTAGATCGCTAACTGTTTCCTCCCCTAGGATGTCTTGATTGTATTGAAGACAGTGAAGATGACCTGACTCCCAATTTAGACTGCACAGTCTAATAGCTCAATCCCTCTTTCACTTCTGGATCATCTTCAGTTTCATCAAATTAATCTGTAATGCTGTCAGTTATGTAGCCTCAGAATCTGGATGGTTCTGTGAGCCTGTATCAGCTATGTTTCAAGTGGGGGTAGAACTCCGCTGTCATTTTTCTTTGGCAATTGATATTCAGCTCTAGACTACCTAACCTCACCACTGAAGTATTGTGGCATAACATATTCATGTGGTATTGTTATAGTGGAAAAGATTTCCATGGTGGTATTAGTTTTCACCTGATAATATAAATTTGGGGAAAAGAAATAGCTAATTAATGAAACAGAATGCTAACATTAACAATTCGGGAGGAAAAGTGAATAAATTGTTTTCAAAAACAAGGTGATACTGCAGCAGTCTAAAAAAGTAATAAAATACTGTGCACTCAAACAACTTCCACATTTGATCGGGTGGTTAGGGCAATGCGTTATCAATATCCAATTGAATCTTGAGAGGCAATTTTGTCAATACGGCCTTCGTGCCACAGGCAGGCCAAGTTGCATCATATTCACCTTAATTTATTCCTGTCATGCTTTTTGTAGCCACTTAGCTAGTTATTCACATGTTTCAGGTGTAAAAATTATCAATAACTTACTCTTCAACTGCTGCAATACTTATACCAGCTCTCAGCTATCATTTTTTAGTTTCACTACTTTGAAGGGCAAACTGAATCCTAAATATTATAGATTATATTATAGTATAGTCAAATATTGGTCAACTGGAGGATAGCTGGTGCTCTTGCCATTGGAATGCTTTAATTAACCCAGTGCAAGGATGACCCTGTGACTGTGCCCACTCACCATTTAGACACAGTAGTCTAATAGTACTGTTTGCTCTCTCTTTGATTTCTGGATCGTCTTATGTGCCCAAATCAATCTTTGCTATGTAGCATTGGAGCCCAAATCAATCTTTGCTATGTAGCATTGGAGCCGTCCAGTCTCAGATTCTGAACCTTTCTTGGTGCCTGAATCAGAAATCTGCTGTAATTTCTTCTCATTTTTCTTTGTTAGTTAGTACTCAGCTCTTGACAAGTATTGTGAAGTATTGTGGCATAACCATACCATGTTTTATGGTACTGGAAAATGTTGTCATGGTGTTACAAGTTTCACCTGATCATGCTAATTCTTTGGGGGGAAAGATATACCTAATGATGCCTATTGTTAACAATAAGATATTGGGAAAAGTGAATAAATTGTTCAAAGTCGATAGCAACCACAATTTTGATTTAGCCTAGAGAAGTAATAAAATGCAGTGCACTTTCTGGCAACTTCCAAATATGATCACGTGCATAAGGTAATGCGGTTACGGATATCCAATTCAATCTTGGGTGACCTGCAGTAACGTGACAGTCGGAAGCTGCGCGCTAGGCTGGAGTAGAGCTGGATAGTGAGAAAAAAAATATGGTTTCTTTACTATTTATTTTTTCTATTTATTGGCAGAGATCGCTGTCAGTTCCTTTAAGTGAGTTCTATCCTTTTGGTCCAGATGTTGATATGATAATTGGACCAACTATTGATGGAAGCTCTAATGCTATCGTGGACATTGAGTTTCCCTTCTATGACAGCATTTACTCATCCTTATTTGTAAGAAGAATTGGCTATTGGGATACCAATTACTGATATTTTTTTTGGTAGGTTAACAACAATGGAATCATCTCATTTAATCAAAGTTTTCAGCGGTATGATCCACTAGAGTTTCCGCTACAAAAACCGCTAATTGCCCCATTTTGGGCCGACTCTGACACAAGACTAAATGGTTCTGTGTGGTTTGGAGAACACACTAATCAATTGGATCAGTTACTAACAGCAAAGAAAAATGTAAACAAGTACTTTTGTGTGAAAGATTTTGAGCCAAGATTTCTTTTTGTTGCTACATGGGACCAAGTACCACCATACTACACACTTTTGCACAGATTATCAACCTTCAGCAAGGTATGTGTGATGTATTATACACCTCAACTCTGAAAGAATATTGGTTGAGACCATTAAATTAATATTAAATGTTTCTTAAATGGAGAGAAAGCAGATTAGATAGTCAAAGCATCGCAAATCAACATGTATAATTGTTACATAATCTTGAAAAAAGAAACTTAATATATAGTCATCATTTACACACTGTGACTTACAAGCACTAAGTGGTAAAGGGAAGTGGCCATGATAGCTATGGATGAATGCAAAATCAGTAATTAGCTTATGTTATAAAGTTACAGCACCACAACATTTGACAACTGTAGCTAATAGTCCCATACCATCATTTCCAATAAATTAAATTCCAAACCATTTTCACAAGAATAACTCAACAAAAAATCATTTCATATATTTGACTGTTAAAAATGAATTTGTTGTTTGTGTTTTCATAGAGGAATACATTCCAGTGCATTTTAGTAAGTGATGGGATCCAGTCCTTTGCTGTCTTCCTCTATGCTGATGGACTCATGGAATGGACTACTGGAGATGATTCAGGAGGAAGAAATGGACTAGGAGGAAATGCAGCACATGTGGGATATGATGCTGGAGATGGTGAATGGTTTGAGAATGTACCAGGATCTGGAACTGCCAGTATCATCAATATTACTAGGACCAGTAATGTAGGAGTGAATGGAGTGTGGACATTCCAATTGAATGCTGCTGAATCAATATGTGCATTAGGTATTAAAGTAGGAAGAATGTTGACTAATATTGCATGTGTTATGTTAAGTTTACAAGTAGAGTTGTACAAATCAAGTGGTGGAGAGCAAAAACAATATTATCTTTTTCTGCAATAATATTATTGTTATAAAATATATTTTCTTTTTAACATGCGAATGTTTACACTCACTAATTAATGATAACAAGATATGATTTCACTTTCACATTATAAAGATAATATTTTGGCTAACTTTTAATATGTGCATTAAGTATTCATATATAGTATTTTATGTTCAGTGATGTCACATTGCATGCACACGTTATGCGAATAATAGCTAGCCAACAAAGTGATATAACAACAACACTCACTTGAGAAACATCAATCATCGAAATTAAGATATATAACCTTAGTTAAAGAATTTCAACCATCACATTTATCCTATGAGTAAGCCACAATATCTCGAAATTACTTAGTGATTAAAATTTTCAAACAAAAGTGTAATTCTATAAAAACAAATCTTTAGTAATCTGGTCTGGCAGTAATGTTATGCCGATTGGAATCTTCGAAGAACACAACATGAAGGATATGCATTATTATGCTTCTATTGTGATGGGAGGTTGGCACAAGATAAAAGTATTGTATTATGTTAATTTATTAAAATACGAATGTCAGTATACATATATATGGCAGACCAACAAAGATAATGAACCTAAATATTAAGCCTTGCTTTGTAAAAATAAAGTTAATAAATTTTTTATATCCAAAACAATTTTTTTTTTTAACATAGCTATTTATTGTCTATAGAAACATTTATTCTCACAGTCTTTCTATGTAATTATTTTAGGTACTTGGTTTCAGGTGGTTTTGGAAATACCAGATTCATGTTCTAGTTGGTCTGTAAGTTACGAAACACTTCTATTCTTCCATGATCACTTCCTACAAATGTTTATTTATGCTAGAGTGAGAACTACACACAGAATATGTGGGATATTGAAGAAGAAATACTAGACAAATTGAAATCAATTTGTGTATGTGATATAATGGATGATATCATTTCTAATGGGACTCTATCATGCCTCCCATATTCTCCATCCTTCCTTACTTACAGAGCATTCATTAAAGGCAATATAACATTACCTACTATGACACTTATATCCTACATAGAGGAATGGCTAAAAGCAGGTGCTGAACTACAGGTGAATGGAAAGCTTCTACATGCTCAAATTGGATGCCCTGTAGCTATTTCTTCAGTAAATGAAGTAGAGTGTGCCTCTTATGAACCAACTACTCCATATTCTTCAGAAACATCCACCAATATATTATTTGACGTCACTACTTCATCCAATACATTATTTGTCATCACTATTTCAGTTTCCATGGCTTGTCTCCTTACAGTCCTAATTATCATGTCCATTACTATAGTAGCTGCTGCTATTTATAAACTAAAACGTAGAAAGAGAGCTTCAATAAAACAATCTTTCAACAAGTAAGTATTTTTGAAGTATTTAGAACTTCACAGTAACACACAAGATATCATTTCAAAATGTCATTATTGGTACTTGTATTTATGCCATGCAGTTCTACAGAACCAACAGCAGATTTGAATGAATATGGTAATGTAGTACCTGAGAATATGGAGTTACCTGACTGCCACCTGTATGAAACAGTGGATGTGATAAAAAACAAGGTTGAAAATGGAGAAGAATTCTCTTTTTCAC
>WLWI01002752.1_pt1 | contig 15176 bp, 11 predicted proteins | sample 6701501 | NCBI WGS metagenome assembly WLWI01 (sample SAMN12718690, study PRJNA515312) | sponge metagenome | isolation source: marine sponge | host: Mycale hentscheli | place: New Zealand: South Island, Marlborough, Capsize Point | collected 2014-11-01
TGGTACAATCACTCATTATTATAATGGTGGTACAATCACTCATTATTATAATGGTGGTACAATCACTCATTATTATAATGGTGGTACAATCACTCATTATTATAATGGTGGTACAATCACTCATTATTATAATGGTGGTACAATCACTCATTATTATAATGGTGGTACAATCACTCATTATTATAATGGTGGGACAATCACTCATTATTATAATGGTGGTACAATCACTCATTATTATAATGGTGGGACAATCACTCATTATTATAATGGTGGTACAATCACTCATTATTATAATGGTGGGACAATCACTCATTATTATAATGGTGGTACAATCACTCATTATTATAATGGTGGTACAATCACTCATTATTATAATGGTGGTACAATCACTCATTATTATAATGGTGGTACAATCACTCATTATTATAATGGTGGTACAATCACTCATTATTATAATGGTGGTACAATCACTCATTATAATAATGATGTACTATACGTCAAGTCCAGATTGGAGTGGTCTCAACACAACTAGTGAAATATAAAGGAACTTTTTATATATTAGAATAACAAAGGCAATGATATAATATTAGTTTGCCGTCACCTGTCCGCTACTGTTCCTGTTAAAATGACCGGATATCTTCTTTCTGCTAATTCCCTGACAAAGAAAAAAAGTGTATAAATTATAGTCTATTCATTATATGAACTGTCCACAGTATATCATTTCAGAATGAATCAAAACATTTAATTCGTTTAGTAAAAAAATCATTAATTATTAATTGTCATAAACACCACTAATAAATATTTTGTAGAGATTGGCTCGTTGTGACTTTTTTTGCTTTATGACATACCACAAATAGCCTCTTGTATGTTACAGGAACCCCAGATGAGCAGGGACCATCTTAATTAACACATCCTCACACGCGCACGAACACACACAACTGAGAGACCACCACAGGCTTCTTGTGAAAACACTGACCTGTAATTCTCAGATGTCTCCATCCTTTTTCTTGGAACTGTCCTCACTTGGTCCCTTGAAGAGGATGTCACTGTATCTGTAGGGATACTGAATATGTCCCACACATGCTTGGAGGAAGCAATTGCTCAATCATGCCAAGCAGTCTATATAATCGTAATGTTTATCTTGCCCCGTAAGTGAATCGTGTGCAAGTGAGTGTGTGCAAAGGTTAATAGATCGAGTCCGCAAAAAGAAAAAATGTGTCTTGGACAATTTGACAAACATTTTGTTCAAAAAGGAAATGAAACTTGGTACCCTTGACCCTGCTTATTAAAAACTTTAACAACTAGCAGGTGTTTCAATATCAACTCCATTCTTCAGGTAAATATGGAGGAAGTAATGATGAATTTCACAGGGCTCGTTAGTTATTAACTACATGAATTTCACAGGGTTCATTAGTTATTAATTAACTACATGAATGCCCGGTTTCAATTCAGTCTCAGCTTCTCTATTATACATTTTCCACTTCATTATATTTTTCTTGTCAATGTACTATAATATAGAAGACAGTATATATTATTACAATATTATTTATACTATGATGTATATCACATACTATGTACTGTATAAATACTATAATGCAGATCACATACTATGTACTATGTATTGGTTACACCACAACTTGGAGGTTGGTATGGGATTTGCACAACCGAGGGCCAAAGGCCTGAGGATAGCGTAAATCCCATACCAACTGAGGAACGGAGGAGTGCAACCAACTTGTACCATGGTTCTAGGCAATAGGAAATGCACAAAAACTAATTTTGATTGGACGGTTCACTTATTCACCTCCTAGGAGGTGGGTGTGAGATATATTCACCATGAACTGAGCAATCTGATTGGACATTTTAAACGTACCGTGATAAAATTACTATAGTATGTATCACATACTGTGTCTCTTACATGTCACTTAACTCTATTCGTAGTACATATTAAATTTAAATAATAAAGAATTCAGATTTCTAAAGTTGTGAGAAGTCTTCTTTCATCAATTTTTGCAAGCGCAATAATCAAATGATGTGCACAATTTGAGGTAAAACATTTTTATTACAACTACAATGAAGTTATAAAATGAAACTTTAATACTTTAGTGAACTATTTGTCTGCTACAAACACCATAAACAACACCATAAACAACACCATAAACAACACCATAAACAACACCTCCAATACTCGCTTAGCTCATAACTACATCCTTTAGACCAAACTATCGAACCTTAATCAAAAGGAAGAAGAAAACAAGTTAACAAAAAGTAAGAACTCTATGATAGGAACAAACACACACACACACACACACACACACATACACACACACACACACACATACACACACACACACACACACACAAAGCATGTGACAAATTTTTTTGAATAGCTCAGCCTATTTCATATAGTACACATTACTGAAGTTATATATGAATGAGTGAGAATGACGTTAGAAAGCCTATAGAGACAACCAGCTAGCCAACAGAACAGCAGCTGTGCACCATCAGAACAAGAGATACAATACACACACTGGAAAATATTACTTGGAAGACTAAGAATGCAAAAAATCAGTACTTGACCAAATATTCCATTTAATGAATTTATTCAATTTGTGTGGCATTAGGAGAATGTTATTGAAAGAATGTATTATGTATAATATATTACATATTATTTATATTATAAAAAAAATTTTTTAATTCCTAAAAACAACAACATGTAATGACGAAAGGTAATGACGGAAAGGGAGTCAGTGAATATCGAGGGAGTGTGCCCATTAATTACTCAGGAGAAATTTAAGATGGATATCCACTATAGCTAGCTTTATCTTCATCACTAGTCTTGCCAAGTGTAGGAAGAAAACTGATCAGGATCCAGTTACATAAGAGACGAGGGGGAGGGGAGGACCTATAAGTCTATATTTACATTGAGACTCCCTGAGCAATGGTGCACTTCATGATAAACTGCTTCTGAGCACAGACACACAGGAGTCTAGTTAGAACTGACAGAACAGCCAAAAGCTGGGCAAAAATGTCTTAAGTCTCGGTAATCAGCTTTAGCCCATTACCCAATAGAGAGAAAGTGTGTGTGTGTGTGTGCGTGCGTGCGCGTGTGCGTGTGTGTGCGTGTGTGTGCGTGTGTGTGTGGAGAGAGAAAGAGAGAATGAAAAAAATTAGAAAATGTTTACTATGAAGGATAAGTCTCATTCTAAGTTTCAATGTGTGAAACTAGCAGACATAAACCATTTGATGGGCATCTTCATACAAACATAAGAAACACAACAGTTGAAACAATCCACATCTACATACAGACTCTTACTGTATTCACTAGCCTGCAACCGTAGTTCTGGCTGACAAGTGTTCTTAATTTGATTCAAGCTAGTTGACCAGTTCAATTGTATTACGAGCTTAAGAGTGACAATATAAAACCTAAAAGGAACTCTCTTAGCCGCAAATAATTAGTAGCACGGGTGTATCAGAAATGTCCTTGATAGCTAATGTGGCAACCACGCATGGCACACCTTCATCTGTAGCCATGCGTTGAAAATTAAGTGGATTGAACTCAATTCACACTCCATACTTCATTAGTTTGATGGCGTGTCAGAAATTCTTCCAAGAAGTTTGCCCAGGCACAGAAATTTCTCAGAATGTTGCCAATGAATTGCTATGCTAGTATTATACACACACACACGACAAAAATTAATAAGTAAACCCACAACTGGTAATTAGTGGCGAGTTACTAGAACTGAGAACATTTGCAATTATTACAATTATTTCAGCCAGGAATGACCGAATCATTTAAAAAAAATACTTATTTGTAAACAATTTTCCCCCCCTTTTATCACTTCTTTGCTGACACAACAAGTTCTACTACACCTTGTAAGCATATCTGTCTAATCAACCAAAAAGAACTTGAACACGCAAGACATAAATTAACAGTAGATATGTACATGCACCGCCTACTGCAAGACTTGCTGGTTTTACATCACCTTGATCACACGGGAATGCTCACAATGGCAAAACTCCAGGAATGCTCACAATGGCATAACTCCGTGCATGTAGGAATTCAAACATCTCAGACTAGTCATCCCCACAAACAAACGAGGTAGAGTGGCGACTCTTTCGAGAGACACACCCATTATTACAAAGGAATAGAGTAGCTCACTTGCTGGAATGTATTTTTACTCAAATCTCACTCAACCGGCATCAGTTGTCTCAGGGGATTGAAATTGGGCTCGGTAATCCTGTCAGCTCTGACTGGGATCTAAAGACTATCAATTGCTTCTAAGCAATTTGTAATATTTAGATGAAATCATAAAATTGGAAGTTAAGGAATAGACCAGAGAAATAGTATTAAATTAGGAAATGCAGACATGAAAAGCTCACAAACTGTCAAGTGCCGCCATATGGTGGTGAGAACAAACCAAGGAAGAGAATCGACATGAAATCCCAGATGACAACCTTAGCTCAATACCGAGAAATAGCTGAACATTTTCGGGAACTTACATTCTTCCTCCCCTGCTAAAACATTTTATGAATAAAATCATTCAAAAAATATATATATAAAAAATAAAACAATTGTCAGAGGTGTCTTCCCAGTCAATCAATCAGGGTTAAGTTTTGGGCATAGGTCTAGCTTATGCACTATCTTTATCTCATATCAGGACACTATTTATATTCATAGTTATGCAAAACACACCCACTATTGCACAACTGTTATTCTTATAATTTCAAAATATGCTGACATTTTAAGTTTATTAAACGGTTAGGAACAAGGGTAGCTTACTTACCTCAACAAAATGAAACAAATTCTGAAAATGTGCAACAAACAATGCTAATAATGGTGGCTTGTATCAAATTTGGACACTGCACAGCAAGAAATTTTCACAGCACTGAAATACATTTTCAGAGATCCTTTACCAGTTGCATAAACGATCACACCCATTGCGTACTCACCCATTAGTGGAGGTGAGCGAGGTTGTATTTCATTAGATGTCTATAAATTCTTGCACAGTTTCAGCGCTGACAATTTTTCGGGCAAATTAAAGTACTTTCCAGGACCTGGGACAAAGTTGATAAATTTGACACAATACCGAAGATTTCGTGACGGTTTTAAGTCTATCTTTCTAAGTGTGATGTAATAGGATACTCATCACAAGGAGTGGACTTCTGTCATTGTATCTATAGCGTGAAGTCCTACTGTTGCATTGTGCATACTAAATACTCTGGAGTCGATTATTTGCAGCTCGTAAAATCAAGAGGCACCAGCAAAAAGGGTTAGTTTCTAAGCATGTTGCAAATACTGTCCTGTGCTCCAAAACTTAGCCCATAGAAAGTAATATAAATGGGTGTAGCAATTTGCTTCCTACGGTGGTCATGTATTTACCATTACACACAACTTTCACTTTAAAAAAAAAGACTGCATACAGCCGGTCACCACAGACAAAGTCCAATGCCCACCTTGAGTCTTATATTCTGACACTTGGTACCAATTCAAAACCACTCCCAGCAACAGGCAGACGACGACCGGAGCAATAAAGTAAACACAGCATTTCTGCAGCATCTCTCCAACTACAATATGCACCGTCAGCAAACAAACTTTAATTCGCAAATAAAAGAATTGCGCGTTCTTTTTTGCTACTTGTTGCGATCTTTACCACTTTCATTCTTCTTTCCCATGCAGTATTGGCATGTGTTTTTTCCACAATAGGGCATACAAGTACCTCCATCGATAGTGTTTGAATTTTGAATTCTTGACACTTTTGACCACCTCCATCACTCCCCCCCCATTTTTTTTTAATTTTTAAATTCTATACAATTGATAGGGCATATTAGCCAGCCAAGCTGCTCAACTTTAAATCAAAAATAATAAATTTAACACAGAAATAAAAGCAAAAATATACTGCAATCAAGTTTTAATTCTTTTGTGCTTGGCAGTAATTACTGAAGACTTCCTGAGTCTGAGTTTCCTGTTCTTGTCCTGGATCTTTCTCTTCCTCTTCTCTCCCTTCCCCCCACCTCCGCAAGTCACTTCCAAGTTGATGCACTTCCCCTGGAACTTGCTGCGATGCAGCTGCAAGGCACCATGCATAGTAGCCTCACACTCCAGCTCCATGAACCCACAACCTTTAGACTTGTCAGAATCCTTATGGGTCAGCAGGCGAAAGTCAGACACCTGCACGCCCCTTTTCCTGAAGTGCAAAACGACATCCTCCCTAGATGCAGAGATTGGTAAGTTACCCAAAAATAGAATGTATCGCCTTCTCTTCAGCAACTTCCTCTTCACGGCTGATTGGCTTTGTTGGCAAGCACCACTTCCCTTGCTTAATGATTCCTTTCCGCTTGAAGAAGCGTTGCTAGAATCAGAGTCAGGATATAAGTCTGTTGCTTCCACTTTCCTCAGTTCTTTCACCTTTTGGCTTGATGAGACTTTAGCTCTGAATCTGACACTAGTCTCTATTGCCTGTGGAGATACTGTGGTTCCCACATCATTTAGTTTTGACCTAAAGCCTCTAGCAGATCCAGCAAAAGGAACGTCTCTAGACTGTTTAGGTTTCGACTTCTTGTCTCTCTTGCCTTTTGCAGATACTTTGTCTTTTTCGGCAGAATCTGATTCTAATTAAAGCAAACATCATGACATTAGTAGAAACAATATCAATTGAGACGAAGCAATACGCAACCAAAGCTGCTTCCCCAAATTAATTTGTTAAAGAATGTCTCGCAAAAAAAAGTACTGATAATGAAAAACCTTGGGATATTCTATCAAAGACCTACCTCCACCTATTAGAATAGTCTGACTAAGACCACACCAATAATTCAGGCTACTATTATGAAGGACGATTAAAGAAACGACTAATCCTAAGATAATGACTGGATCATACATAGCCATCACTATATTTTCACTCACTTTTTCGCTTTACCTTGGAAAGTTTATCTTTCCAAAACCTGCATGCAAAAGAGAGATAACCTACTGAGGTGGAATACAAGAATAACGTACTGGGTTCTCTTTTTCTTTCTCTCAGTCTCAGTACCTTCGTCCATTTTGGTTTCAATAACCATTCTTTACCAGATTAGGCGATACTTTACCGCATGGCTGGATCCGCATCTCTCTTTGAAAGTGAGAGCAATTCATTGTTGGAGGCTGCACTCACCGCCTATTCAGAAGTGCTTAAAAAGAAAGCTGCAGAAAAGAAGGGTCCTAAAGGAAAAGAATTGCTGGAGCTTGATAACTGGTACTGATAACTGGTACTGATAGATCACTTGGCAGTTAGTTTGCATGTTTTATGTGATTTTAAAGCTTGAGCTATAGTTAGAGTTGGTATAAAAGAACATTCACTGGGGATTTATTATTAGGTATCAAAATGAGCTGCCAAAAGATATTCACAGCAGGAGCTTGCCCTACCTGACTCAGCCTGAACTCTGCAAGTTGATGAAATGGAAACTGTCTGTCAGTAAAATGTGAATTACTTGGGCGTGTGTGTGTGTGTTATTTGCTCAATCTTTACTCAGCGTGGAAAATTTCGCCCAAGATTGACCGAGCTTGTGAAGGAGAACAAATCGGAAGAAGTAGAAGCTGTCACAAAGAGTGCATTTAAGAAAATGCCATCTGTAGAAGCAGCCATCAAGCATCTCTGCCAGCTGAAGGCAGTTGGCCCAGCAACTGCTTCTGGTAAATGTGGCAGGGTTGATGGACAGAATGATGATGATGATAATAATAATAATAATAATAATAATCTACATTTTAGTTGATAAGTCAGAACAATGGTAAAAGTACACCCACAATAATTGATTAATTCTAATTGACATTATAGCTAGCATTATTTCAATTACTGTTTGCACCATAATTTGTTGTCTTATTTGCAGCAATTCTGTGTGCTTACTCCTCTGCTGTTCCATTTATGGCTGACGAGTCTGTTCTGAGTGTTCCAGGACTAGGGAAACTGGAGTACAACTTGAAACATTACATGAGCTATGTGACAAAAATACAAGACACCGTGGCTGGACTCAATGAATCTGGTAAGGGGTCATTGGCTTGTACAACTTTGCTCCTCCCCCTTATAAAGTTTTAGTATTGTTCTGCACGTAATAAGTTCAAACCAGCCTAAATAATTCATCCTGTGAGCTTGTACGATGTGATTCCAGAGACTGGTGGTAGATCCTGGACAAGTCATGATGTAGAGAAGGCACTTTGGACTCACCATTTAGCCCAGAAATATGGCATCAACATTACAGATCAAAGCAAAGAGAAGCGAGTAGCAACTAAACGTGCTATCCCCACCGATTCAGAGGCACCTAAACCATCAAAAAAGAAGAAAAAATTAAAGTAGGCATGTCATCTTCACCTCATTAGTACGTTACTTCAGAATGAAATTCAATAGCCAATTTGTGTCAATGTTTCAATTATAAGCTATTCTTCTGAAAATTGTCATCTGAAATAAAATATGACGATAATTAAAACTCTATCAAACTTGTAGTTACGAGTGAAGGAAAAGATTTGGTCAGTTGGCATTTAAATTGATGGCAAATATAAAAATAAAACAAAAATACTGAGTCAGAATAGTGTTGTTTTCCACAAATGTATGGAATTGTCGTAGAAAGAGCAAGAGGCAAGTGTGAAGTGACAAACATCGCGGCCATCTTGAGTGGTCACCTTGTCGTGTTTCCGGCACCAGTCTATTCCATAAGCCAATGAACCGTGCTCTGTGTACCGGCTGACGATGTCCATGGGGTCAGAGGTGGCCAGATGAGTGTCTACGATGCTGAAGTGGTTATGCATGCAAGCTGTGGCCACAACGTCCGGCACTTCTGGGGACGTGTTCCACTTGATTCTCCAGACTCCACCTCCTAGTGATGTGCTCTTGATTGGCCGGGAGAAGTTACGTATGTCCCACAGAGCCATGTTTTCATCATAACTGTTTTAAAAGAAATGTTGACATGGCAAGCTCAATGCAGAGGGAGTCAGCAACAACAGTACACTTGCCTAATTTTAATGCATGCTCAACAACTGGAAGTTTTACGTTTTTTAAGTGATAAAGAGTACATCCCATTTGTCTAATATATATACATCTGTTCACTGAGATACCTTATGGTATTCGGTAACCAATTTCCTTACCTATTTGGTATATCTTATCATGGACCAAAAGTAAACTCTGGTACACTTCTGAGTGTGTGTGTGTGTCCCATGTACCAATATTTGATTTATCACAGGCACATTTTTGAATCGCTGCAATTAAATAATGTAGCCAATGTTTAGTAACAAAAAGTGATTATCTATTGTCACTAAGGCAACTATGTCACATAAAATTCTGTAACTCGCCTCCCAGACGCAAGGATGTTGCCATTGGTAGGATGACTCTGTAAACTGCACACTCCCATCTTATGCCTTAACAAACCACAAAAGACGCAGAGAAGCCATAAATTATATAAGTTAGGCCCAAATCAACCAACAATAACAAATACAAACAACAAACAATTTACCATTGAGTAGTAGCCACAGGTTTGTCTCCAGCACTCCGTACATCCCAGTGATGTAACTTACAGTCATCCCCTCCACTAAATATATCACTGCTGTCGAGCCCAAAGCAAACAATCCACGCTTCATAATCATGGGCTTGCCAGCTTCTGTGGAGGCGGAACCCAGTAGACTCCAGGTCCATCACACTGATCTTCCCAAGAGAGTCGCTTACTGCTAGACTATTGGAACTGGGGAATATCAACCTCAGAAATTTGGAAATATATTAAGATGGGGTAAAGGAGCATACCTTATTGGCTTCCCCCAGTCCAGAGACAAGCATATTCTGGTCATTGATTCCTCAAAGATTTCACTTGCAAGAGGTTTTAAGCTCACCTGAACCTACACATTAACCAGAACAACTATTTAACTTGCTCACACGCCTCTTTTTTCACTACATCCGCTTGTCAAAGATGCTCTGTATGAATGCATTAATGTATGTGGTTACAAGCTACCTCCTTCTCATCACAGATCAATTGAAGAAGCTTCACCACACCTGCAGAAGTTGCTAAAGATAGAACGCAGGAGTCTGCCAACTGTTTCCTATCCCAGCAACATAACTGGTAAATGATAGAAGGAAAATACACAATAGTGTACCATTTTATGTCAAGAATTCCTCCCTCAGATTTATTAATCAAAATTTTGGATAATCTGGCAAAAATATTCTATATAATCTCAAACCACATAAATACTTTTCTTTGTACATGCTATTCTCCCATCTGAATAAGGACAGAGAGCCTTCTCTGGTTCTACTTTTTTCATTTAACTGGTACGTTCCACAAGCTAAAATACTTTCTAGTCCATCTGATGGACACCACTCAACGGAATCAGCATGTAAGCTTGTATCAAGCTTCAGAATCGGAGTGGTAGAGGTCATTCCCCTCTTTGGCCTTGAAATCGTACACAGCTTACCCTTTACCAATTACACAGCTTATGCACAGCGAGCGAAATTGAAGCACGATACCTCGTGCAGCGTCACAGCATTTTTTTTTTTTTAGTAAGAATGTACATGCTATGCAGAATTTACACTTTCCCTCAAATAATTTATATTTATGATTAAAAAAAAAAAAAACGGAAATAAATCACAATATAGTGCAAAAACGTTACTGTCAGTGGTCAGAAATATAGAATAAAATTTTTGTTGAATTAATGATGATGACGAGATTTTTCTGAATGCCCGGATGACTTCTTGTGCTTTTTGTATTTCCTCTTCTCTGCTTTCTCCACATGACTGCTCTTCTTGGATTTGTGGGATCTCTTGTGCTCTTTAGAGCTATGTTTGTGCTTTTTGTCCTTTCTCCTCTTCTTCTCTCGACCCTCACTGGTATATTCACGACAATGGCGGCGATGGTGGCGGCGATGGTGATTCTTATCATCTGCATCACTGTCCTCCACCACTTCACCCTCTTCTACAATATCCTCCTCATCCATTGGCTCATCTTGCTCATCTTGCTCATCTTGCTCATCCGCCTTATCTTGACCCATAGCAGCATTGTTTTGATCCACAGACTCATCTTCCTCCACCTCACCTTCTTCCACTGTCTCACTTTCTTTCACTGCTTCAATCTCTTCAGTTGCTTTATCTTCCTCAAGGATGCCGAAGTCTACAGTATCTCTGCAGTCCTCTGTTCTTTCAACTGCTTTGTCCAACTCACATGCCCCACCTCCTTCCACTGTCTTGCTCGATTCAAGTGCCTCATTGCCCTCTGCATTCACGAGTTCTTCTGCTTCTTTGAGTAACTCTATTGCTTTGCTTTCTTCAACAACATTTTTGTCCTCCAGCGCAATCCTTTCATTTAAAGTACTGTCCTTATCAGCTGCCAAGTCCTCCACTTTCATCTCCTCTTCATTACCCAATCTGATTTTCTTGGTCGACCCATCTTTTCTTACCCTCTTCGTACTCCTGTACTTAGAGGACTCCTCTCGCCGTTTGTGATGAGAATGCCTGTGCTGCTTTAACTTCTCCTGCTTCAGCTTCTCCTTGTACTTCCTCCCTAATTCCTTACTTCCCCCACGCTTGTCCCGCTGTTCTCTGAGCAGCTCCTTCAACCTCCTCTCTTTCCTCTCCTTGTGCGTCTTGCTTCTCTTCTTCTCACCCTTGACTCGATGATGTTTTTCATGCCGACTTCTGTCACGCTTGCGAGTGCGCAGAGGGGAGCGCGAGATAGATCTGGAGTAGTCACTGCTAGAACTGCTGCTAAAATAAGAACTGGACGAATCTGGCGACGAGGAACGAGAATAGGACCTACTGGAATGAGAACTGCTCCTGCGCCTAATCCTGTCCTTAGTTCTACACAACAACAACACAACGATGCATGTTTTAAATGACTTGGACAATCATAGCTGTTAACTGACAAGGTGTCACAGCAATGGCTGATGGAGACAAGGTTTAAAAAAGGACATAGACTATTATGAACATACAATACTTACAACAATTTAAGCAGCTTCTGGTGACGATAGAACTCCTCTATGGAGAGAGGTGGTGAAGGTGGCTTCTTCTGGGTTACTGCTGAGGTCAGTAAAAGCACATCAGCTAGATCGTCCTGCTTGCTGTGTTCACTGCACATAAGGTGTGACAAAAAAATAAAAAAATAAAAAATATAACATAAGTAAATAATTAGTTTCAGTCTCTGAATCCCCCAGCTCCATCGCATGTTGTTCTCATTCATTGTAGTGTATACATAAACAAAAACATCGTTTGTAAACAAAACAACTTACCCCTTAGATTGGTGTAAGGATGCTGGCGGACCCATACCACCCAGATGGCCACCTACGAGTCCAGTAGAGCCTGGCAGCCCACTGTAAGTGGTAGCTCCAGGGAGAAGGACAGGAGGTATTGTTGAGTAGTGAGAAGGTTGTACTGGCTGTCCAAGAATACTAGATCCACCTGGTATTGGCGGGATACCACTGGTTAACGGAACTGTAAAAAAAAAAATTTTTTTTTTAATAAAAGAAAAATTTTAGTGCAGCTTCAATATAAATCAAAGAAATGTTTTTAAATGTTTTGTACCAAAATGTTTTTTCCTTTTAAGTTCTACCTTCCATCACACAGCATGCATGCCCCACCCACCAAATAAACACACACACACCTACCCGCAGGTTTTGATGCCATTAAGCTGAGCCCAGAATGCCGCAATGGCAAAGGCACCATATTCATGTCAACTCCAGGCTTCATTACTACCGGGCCCTTGTCTTCCAGCGCAGCAGCTGCATGTGCGTAGCGCAAAAACAAAAAAAAAAACAAAAAAAAACAAAGAGTTCAATTGACATGCAAATTACGCCCATACATTTTAGTTCAGATTCCTGCACTTCGACACACACACACACACAAACCTGCACTTTTCAGTAATGACTCATTGACTCCAGCCGATCCTGGTGTCAATGACAATTCATTCGTGTCCATCTTTTCACCTAGTTCAGAGTCTACTTTCACACCTGCATGAGTGATCAACATTGAACAAACCAACACAATCAATAAACCTTGTTGCCTATCATTCAATTACTTCCAAATTATTTTTATAGTAGTAAACTACCCACTCCCAACACACGCACACACACACACATGCACACACACACACACACACACACACACACACACACACACACACACACACACACACTGTTTACCTGCTGGGTTTGGTGACTTGACAATGACTTCAGCAGGAGGTGGAGATTTGGTAGGTAATCTATTAGTGTCAGACTTTTCTGGTAAGTTTCCTTCTGCATCTAGTGTTAAAATCATTACATTAGTGAAACATGTCATGCCATATCATATATAACTAAAACTAGCCTTGGTGTACACAAGGCACACATGATACAAACACACATACAAGAACATGCCAGACAAAGTACGCTTAAGTACCTGTGGGTTTAGGTGACACAGCCTTGACTTCAGAGAGAGACACTACATTTTCCACAGGCAGCAGGTCAACATCAGATTTCTCAACTTGCTCTTTGTCATCTTGTGTATCTACACGATGTTGGTAAACTAACTAACTCATGATGTTGAAAAAAGAGAGAGAGAGAGAGAGAACAAAAGAAGAATAAGAATTACTTTCAATGCTTGACAATGGAGACTTTCTCAAATCCTCTGTAGTCACTGGAATAGGAGTAGGGCCACTGGAAGATGACTTTGGTCTAGAATTTACTTCAGTTTCTTCTAGTTTGGGTAAAATGGATTTAACTACCTGTAACAAGAACACAATCATAGTAATATCAACACTCTGCCCATTCTAATAGTTGGCCAATATTTCCAATAGTTCTTTCTTCCTACTACATACCACCAACCCAGTACAAAGCACCTAAACTAACCACAAACAACAGAATACCTCAGCATGTAGTCCCTGGACTCCCTTTTCAGTCTTCGTTGTAATGGCAGGGGCTTCACTCTCAGTCTTCTGTGTTGCCTTTATGGTAGAAGATCCATTCTCAGTCTTCACTATTGCTTTTACAGCAGAACTGGAGAACATGGGTGTTTTGTTGGGGCTCACTGTGATGGGCTTAGTAATGGGGTTGAACACTTCGTTCTTTACAGCATGAGAGCTCTCGGATACAGCGGTTGGTGGACTTACGCTGACAACAGGTAGTAGCTTGGGAGGGACAATAATGGGATCCTTCCTAATAAACCCAGTAGATGCAGCCACAGCAATGCTCTTCGCTTCTGCTGCTCTTGCACGGAAGTTCTTAGCAGACTACAATATGTAATAATGTAAGATATGTATATAATGTATTTATATCACTAACTGATTAGGTAGGTCATCAGAAATATTTATGACTACAAAGAATATTAAAATATTTGGTGTAAGCACAACAGTCAGTGGCACATGAGCAGGTTGACAAAAAAGCAAAATAACAAAAACAGCAAATATAGGAAGCTGTAAAGGAAAAGAACTGAGTACCTGTCTCAAAGCCTTGTTAGGGGCAAGGTTTTCTGGAGAAACTTTGTCTTTTTTGCAAGCTGGACACGTGAATTCATTGTCACACAAGTGAGTACAGATGCACTCTGAGCAGAAACTCTCTCCACAGCAGGGAATGATGACTGCCTCTTTCATAATCTCCTTACACAAACTGCAGATGAGTTCCTCTGGTGGTTTGTTATTTTTCTTTGGTTCTTCAGTTGCCTGCAGACGCTTCTGACGCTTCAACTTGGCACTTTCTATTGCCACTCTGAAAATAATGCAAAATTATTACATTGTTTGATTCAACTTTAGCCGTAAGCTGGATTCCCAGAGTCAGTACTAACAGTGATACTAATCCAACAGAATGACTCAAGCAAAAAAATAAAAAAATAAATAAAATGAACGAATAAAACAAAAAACAACAAGAAGAAGTGTACTTACAGGTCTTCAGCTCTGGCTACGAGTTGTCCCTTGTGGTTGAGCATAGCTCCCTCTACAGCCTCACTCACAGCGACCAGTTGAGAGCTAGGGATTCCATTGGACCTCTTATACCTGTAGTTGTTGAATGTAGGGTCCTGTACATAAAGTTAATAAGTAGAACATAAGCAAACAAAATCAAGGCTACAAAGCCATGGGGGGGGGGGGGGGGGGGTTTTTTTGAAAAAAAAAAAGAATTTTTTAAAAAAAAACCCCTAACACCTTACCCCCCCCCCCCCTGGGGGAAAAAATAATAGGTTTTTTAGTGGGGGGGAATAAAAAACCGAACAGCATCT
>WLWI01002754.1_pt1 | contig 15175 bp, 11 predicted proteins | sample 6701501 | NCBI WGS metagenome assembly WLWI01 (sample SAMN12718690, study PRJNA515312) | sponge metagenome | isolation source: marine sponge | host: Mycale hentscheli | place: New Zealand: South Island, Marlborough, Capsize Point | collected 2014-11-01
TCATGGGCTTAGATTATTTACTACTTGAGGTCCATCAGTAGCTAGAAGAAAGCATACTAAGTGCAGGCCTTGTTAGAACTTCGGTCTGCAGCTTTATTGAAGCAAGTTAAATTTTTGTACAGCATTTGTGCAGCTAAGGTGATTTGATCATCCAAAATATTTTCAGTATGCTGTACTGTAAAGCCTGAAATTATAGTGGCCATAATAATTTAGACTAAGGCTAAAGGAATTGAATTAGACTGTACTTCATTCGTAATTCTTTCCAAAAAGGTTAGCTTGATATCTGCAAAGTCCGCTGGTAGCTTTCTGGCTGCCTTAGTAGCTTTACGCTTCACATACCCATGGCGGAATAGAAATGATTCAGCTCACTTGCGTCCAAGATCAATAGGGCCACCGTGCTCTTTTAAAAGTGAAGGATTCCGATAAGACACTATTCCCTTGGCAGCTGCAATGACAATGGAACGGTTCACAATGCCTCCAGCTCTGCGCAAGCACTGCATCATAGTCTCCCAACATGAGTGGTCGACCTCTAGATGCATGTGGAAGGCTTTTGATCGAGTCTGGGTCTTTTTCTAGCTTCAACTTCTCGAGGTAAGCTTTCTTCATGTTCCTAACACTTGGAGTGGTGTACAGCTGATGCGGTATTTTTCATTGGCTTCCTCTGCTCGCTATGTCAACGCTCTCAGTGTATGCTAAGGGACTTCCTGAAGGAGCAACAGAAGCCAGATATTTGGAGAAAATAAGAGTAATAGGCGTGGATCCATTTATACTTTTCTCTGGTGGAAATGGTACTGATATTACAAGAGCAAGTTTGCCTCCTGTCGACTCAAGTGATATTGTTAGTTATCTTGTGCTTCAAGCTAGCTTCATCACATATTTAAATGTATTGGTATTGTTGCTATATTATGTATATTGTTACTATTACAATGTGCAGCACAATTTATTATTAATATTATAATTTTTGTTATTATTATTATTATGATAATAGCATGACTGTAATAAATTTACAACTGGTATATATGAACAAAGTTATTAGTGAAGTTTGAATGAAAATGGCTATATGTAATCAATTAAAAGGTACAACTGAATCACAAACATTATAAAGGGCACAAGCTACTCGTACAATTTTATCAACCTGTGGGGAAGTATCTTCTTGTTTTTTGATTAAAAAGTCCACTGGAAGTGTCCCTCTCAGTATGCTGTACTTTTGGCGCACAGCACCTATCACCCTTTCCACATGAATCCGTACATTGGCGATATTTCGAGTTTCTTCTACTTCCAATGGACTCAACTGACTTTTACCCTTGGTATATGCTGGCAAATGAAGCTTTGCTTGCATCATTCCGATACTGTCAGATATATTAAAACCGCGATCGGCAAGAACAATATCTCCTGGCAGCAAGCAATCAAGTATTCCACTGGACTCAGTGAGAAATTTATCACTAACCCTGCCACCCCAAGCTTCAGAAATAAATGAAACTGTTCCCTGCGGGGTAATACCAATCAAAACCTTCACGGTATTATGATGTTTGTAGGAGGACCATGTTATTGCTCTGGCCAGCAGATTGGAAGGGCGCTCAATAAACACTTCAAAACAGTCGATAATAACAGCTACATCTTTTCCAAATGAACTCCTAAAACATTTTGGCATAGTCTTCCACAAGCTGTTGTTACCAACAGAGGGCATGGAGTGAAAAAGTTGAGCCAAAAACGTCGGCAAGGATTTTTATCGGCCATAAAGAGAGATAATTTAACACAGAAGATATTGAGTAATGATAGAATTTGCTCCAAACATTTTGTCTCTGGAAAGCTAGCTTCTCTACTGAAAAAAGATGAGGAACTTTTAAAATTTATGATTGCCGAAGTCAAATCAGTTTGACAAGTTGCTTGAGTTACCTGAAATTCATCATTACCTTCATTGCTATTACAAGAACCACTTTCAGTAGCTTCAGAAAGTGTTGTCTTTTAAAGACTCCCTGGATTTGGCCCTTATCCACCGCTCCTCTGCAGCTGTAGCTTTGTCCTCACCAACTTCTCTGCTGTAGCCTAGGTTGAGACTTGGAAGCCAATCAGGATTGGTTTCATCTAGTAGAGAAGCTAGCTTTCCAGAGACAAAATTACTTCATTACATCACTTTCTTAAGTAGTGGTAACTCCTGTAATATCATATTTAAGCCATTGTGATTATCTGAATTACCAGTAACTCTTGACAACAAGCTCTCAGCTATAAAAAAAAGTAAGACAAGAGTTCATTTTGTAATTTTAATGAACCAATAAGGAATTACGTACTTACCTCATCACACCATGCAGTGTTGGCTTTTTTTAGTGTTAATATTAAGCCTACAAGAAACTCTTGATAATCAACAAGCTGCACCTAGTAGCCCCAAAAAACTATGAAATTTTGAAATTGTGTTTGGTAAAGGGTTTCTAATCATTTGGAGTAACTTTTTGGGACTTGATAAACAAGTGTTTCACAGGAATTATCTCACAATTTTGCACCCAAGTTTCAAGTAAGACTTAATAAATGTTGTAGTATCAGAAGAAAATGGGATAAAGCCTAAAAAGTCGTGTTTTAGGAGAAAAAACTACACCAGCGTGCGGAGCATGCATACCATCCATACATACATATAAATACATATATATCACATACCCGATTTTCAATTATCCACCCCTAATCGTATCTCGCTTGCTTCACTCAATAATAAACAAGTTTTCCCAATATTCAATTGTGTTACCTCATAATGTCTCGTTCGTTTCATTTAATTGTAATTTTCAGGATTGGGATCAGAAAGATGCAATGAAACTCTGCCAAACATTACAAATGGATATATAGCATATAATCCAAATGGACTGAGAGCAACATACATGTGCAATGAGGACTACAAGTTAGTAGGGAAACCACGTAGAAAAAGAAAGTGCTCTAATGGTAGTTGGGATATACAACAGCCACCATCTTGTCAAAGTAAGTATGACCATTCTAATTTCTTTCATGCATCCATTCAACGTAATTTAAATGCACAGAAAAATATCTCAACTACCTATTGCATAGCAAATTCAAATATGTATAAAATATGACCATCTTAATTATGACACAATTAGAAAAATTAATTTTTCTAGAAAGTACGCCGCCACACAATGTGGCCTGACATACTTACTTGAACAAATTAGTAGTGCAGTAGCATAGTTTTATCCATGGTTTCCCTTTCCTGCTCTCTTTTTATCCTCAGCCATCCTTTTCCACTCACTTATTCCCTTTTCCTCTTCAGTCTACCTCTCCTACTCCCCAGTGTCGCTGTCCTTTCTGTGTGTATTCTTTCACTTCTTCATTGAAGTAGACATATCCGTCGTCAGCTTTTTCTCACCTGTTTCTATTTTAATTAACCTTTGCATTCTCCTACTTCTCTGCATCTCTTATACCCCATTATGGTTAGTTACTGTAGATGAACACTCTTTCCCAACTTAGTTCAGCAACCAAGTGTTCAGTTCTTATTAGATACAATGGGTTAATAAGTCACTTCAAAAGACAGTTGAAGCTGTTAGCTACCAATATATTAATGGTTTGCATGCACACATAGTTGTTGGTTCAAATCCCATTAAAGCCGTTTTTGCTCCAATTTTTTTTCCCCTTTGTCAATCATTGATCTCATTCAGGTAAAAACGATGTTTGATTAGCTCATGAATTATTCATGAATACACACATCGGTCATGGTCGTCGTCGTTATTGACACACAAGTATATTATTATATAGAAATGGGAAAAAATAATTCACTAGGTCACAAAATGGAAATTATTGTATTAAGTGCAGCACTTATTTCATTAATAATACTTAATAAGCTTTAATACATACATAAAATATATTCAAACACTTTGAACTTTGTGTGCTGCTCACACTCCCTGCTCAATTTTATACTAAAAATGTGCATTGATTAAGATAAAAATTGTATAGGTCACGAAAAATTGTTCAAATATGCCAATTGGCTTTCCCATCCCAACTTATACAATTGACATATAAGCATTTCAATATAATTATATAAAAAATGTATTTGATACAAAATAGGTGTGCTTTTTTTACTCCCTTTTGGACTGCTTTCTATTGCAGTGTCTTTTTGACAAACCACGCATTCAAATGACTTGAAATGACTAAACTGAATTGCCTGAGCCCCACCCCCTTTGAAAAGTTATAATTTAATTTTTTTGTAATTTTGTAACATATAGTTTGAAGCTTTTAATAAGTACAACACCAAAGGAGGGTGTTGTACTTAAACATATCAATACAACAGTAAAGGAATCACTCTCACTATTGCATTTGAACGTTGTAGTTTCCCCGATGACATTGACTCAATCAACTCCATAAATCTGTTTCCATTTGTAAAGTTTTACTGAAGTTTACATGAGTTTAACAGTAACCAAAATTAATTAAATCACTACAATACTTGATACATTTTGTGTCGTTGGAAGCATTAATAATCCTATTTTGTATTTTCAATGATCGCTCTCTATAGATTTAATCTTAGCAAAGGTATTCTACAACATAGAGATAAGTGGTTATTTTATTTATTAGCTTTCGTAGTAGATTATAACTATAAATAGTCAAAACGTTTCGACCCGTAGGTCTTCATCAGTTGACAAAAAAGTATTGTGTTGTTTTTTTTTGTTTTGTTTTTTTTTGTTTTTTTGTCAACTGATGAAGACCTACGGGTCGAAACGTTTTGACTATTTATAGTTATAATCTACTACGAAAGCTAATAAATAAAATAACCAGAAATTGTATTACGTAGTAATGAACCTATACAGCATCATAGAGATAAGTGTTATGAAAAAAAGAGATTGGCATATCACAACATCTAATTAAAGAAATATCACTAGTGATGTGCTTCAGAACAAGTGGCAAGCGAGCTGGTCTGACTGAAATTTAAATTTGACTTATTGGTTAGTTGCCATTTTAGCAACACACAATATTTTTTACAATTACATACACACTTGTTCACTGACATAACGCCAGACTTACATTGTATTATCTTCGTGACTTGACAATTGGACTGTGGAGTTTCAAAGAGTATGCAAATCATTTTTGTCAAACGATAATGGGTAAGGATTGCTAAACTAAAGGATTCTGTACAATTCTGTTATGTAAGGCGTATTGCTATGACAGTGCATGAACAAGATAACTTACCACCGCCACTAATAGAATAGAAAATGAATTCTGCTAAGAGTGCAAGATCTAACTACGAACGTCTCTTCTCTTCTTTCTCTTAGCTCTTTCCCATTTTTTTTGTATTCCAGACATTATTTTGAAGTCATTTATTTCCTCCTAAATTTTTGCTCCCATGCTAATGTTTACATTTTTAATTAGAAAAATAGCTGTGCTATTTATATGAGATTTACATACCAAATTAAAATATGTACAAAATATGACTATCTTAAAATTTATTATGAACAATTTTGAAAATTAATTTTATACTAGAAAAATAGATCCACTAGGTCACAAATGGAAATTAATTTGTTAAGTGCAACAATTTTTTTATGAGATATGAGATTCACAGTAGTTGTTATGCTTTTATTTTATTTCATAAAAATACATCAATTATTAATTTATTCCAAGTGATACCTACACATAAAGTAATGTAATTTCGCAGGTCCCTTTAAATAGGGTGTGAGCATAACACAAATAAGATGTAAAAGACTAAAAAATAGTAAGTCATAAAAACAGTAATTGTTAATTTCTAGTTCATGAACCATGCCTATATTCCTGGCTATAACCACACTTATAAAAATGCCTATAGCCAAAAGTAATTCTTACCATATTTTTAGCTGTAGCTTCAGTAATACATTCAAATCGTTTTTGAACACCATTGAACTTCACTTGCAGTCCTCTCACTCTCTACATTTTGATGGTCAAGTAGTTGTATTAGTTAAGATATCAGAAGTTTTTGGTCATAAAGATGAGTTTGACTTAAGCCAATTGGCTTTCTCATCCCAATTTTTACAATTAACATATAAGCATGACAATACTTTAAAATGTATTTGAAATAAAGGAATCATGCTTTTCTACTCTCATTTTGGACTTTTTCTATTGTGGTGTCTTCTTGACAAGTCACGCATTCAAATTACTTTGAAGAGACTGAATTGAATGTTTTGCAAATATCTATATACCAACAGAGGAGAATGGAGAACTTGCTCAAGTGTGGACTTCTTCATCCTATCCCTTATTTTTTGTTTGTTTGTTTTTTTTTTGCTAATTTTTGAAATAGGTACTTACATAGTACAATAAAGATAAGTGCAAGAAATATTTAGAGCATGAATCTCGGAGGAATGGTTAGTCCTAATAAAGTATTCTGTATAAAAAGTTAACTTCCAGAAGCACTAAGTATTCATTTATACATCTTTTCCAAGCAAATATCTTCCTTTAATGATACTAGAAACTGTAATGGTGAGTGTTTAGGATGTAAATATAATGTTAAATAATTAGTATGTGACTTTAATTAAGTAAATTGCTGTCAACACAATTGCAATTCTATCAATCTTTTTAGGAAGATGTTATGAAGTTCTTAGCAACATTAGCAATGGATATGTAACACACAATACACAAGAGGCCACTTATGAATGTCAAAATGATTATCAGTTGATCGGGCAAAGCATAAGGAAATGTAATGAATTTGGTAACTGGAGTGGATCAGAGCCATTCTGTACAAGTATGTAATAGTATAATACTACTGAAAATTTATTATTTCTCTTGAATTTTTAGTATGAAAAATCACATGAGGATCATTGTTATTTTGGATTCTTAAATCCAAGTGTTTACTTTAATTCTATGCTGTATTACTCCAAGTGTATGTCTTATTACTTCAATTATGTTTTATTACTTTAATTATAAGCTTTATTACTCAAGTTATATGATTTAATTACTATAATTGTTTTATTATTTCAAATATATATGTTTTATTACTTAAATTATGTGTTTAATTATTATTATTTGTAGAGCTAAGAATTAGCAGAAGCATCCTTGGAACTTCCTTGGGTATATCATTACCAATCACTGCTATGATTTGTGGTACTGTTGGAATATTAGGATTTATGATATTCTACTTCAAATTAAGAAAGAAAAAGTATGAATCAGTAAAGGAAAATGTCTACTATTCTGCATGTAAGCTATAACTGACTTGAATTCTACAAATATTGAACATAGTTAATAAACTGTCAACAATTCCACAGATGCAGAATATGCTGAGATAGGTCCAGGATCACATGACTCCTCCACAGTACTCTACAATAGCTCGGTAATTCTGTAATAGACTAGCAAGTACTAATCTTTGCAAATTAAGAATGCAGTAGCATTATGATATGTTTATCCATGGTTTCCCTCTGCTGGTTCCTTTCTTCCTGGGCTATCTCAGGTTTTCTCATTCCTCTCAACTCATAGATTCCCTTCTCCTCCTTTGTCGATCTCTTCAGCCCCTCTTCTCTGTACTTCTGTGTATGTGTATTTCCTTTCGCTTCTTCATTGAAGTAGTTACTTCAGTCAGCCTTGGTAAGTGTGTGCCGTACAGAGACAGTTGAATATTCACGTGCCACACATGGTACCTGATTTTTCTTCCTTTTTTTCGTTTCCCTTGCTTTTCCCTTTCAGATAATAATGATACTTTACCAACTCTGCTCAGCTCATGGACTATTCATTAATAAACACCATCGTCATTGGTCTCGCTGTTACAGACACACAAATGTATTATTATATAGATTGCTACAATCATTTGTACTGCAAATGAATTGCAGAACCTCATGTAGCTTGCATGTACTCAATAAATTTCATACATTGTATATAACTTGCTTGTGGTAACACTTGCATGTATAAAATTTAACAATTTTATACATGCATTAATTGATGAGCAAGCTAAACACTAAATGTAACTTTTTAAATATTCGGTGTAAGTAAGTGAAGCCTTGATTAAAATTGACACGCACCTCAAGTATCAGACTATCTTCCTGAGACTTCAATCCTGTGAGATCTAGATTAGCTTTTGCAGAAAAATGCAGCTGATTTCTTAAAATGCTGGAGTTTGTCATAAGGAACGGTTACCCTAACATCGTACAGAACTCAGATAAGTTCTTATAGATCTCTGAGTGAAACAACCAATGCTTTTTAAAGAGAAGTAGCTAAATGTTTCACTAATACAGATTCCATACTACTATATCTCCTCTCCATAAGCTTTTTGTTCTTGCTCATTGTCTGGAGGAAGAAATAATGACTTCTAATAAGCATGCAAGTTATTATGAATCTCATAAAATTTCCCAGAAAACGGACATAATCATATTATAAAAGATAGACAAAATAAATGTAACTTGATGCAAATGATTAAGTCATGAAATATTATTTGAGTTTGCAGCAGTAAAATACTCTATGTATTGTCGAAGTAACAATAAATTATACTAAAACCTGATTAGCCAAAGAATTATAAATTTGACAATATTTTTATAACGTAATTAATTGCAGATGTAAAGAAACTGCTACAGATAGTTTGGAAATAAATCATACCTAATTCACATGAATATGTATCAGTAAGAAGTGTGATATACTATATCTGAAAAATGTTCTTCAATATTTTACACTTGAATATATCTTACTCATTTTGCAATTGTTATGTTGCTTCATTTCTACTGTTCTTTGTAGGCTGAATACTTGAAATATACTGATGAAGGAGTTGACTTGAATTATGAAGTAAAAAACAACAACAATAAAATAACAATGTTTTCTAGCTCTTGATTTTCTTTGAGTGTAGGTATATGTGAATGATGAAGATCTGTATGTAGTTCCTCCGACTGAAGAAGATGCTCTTTATGATCACATCAGAAGTAACCCAACAAAGATGATCTCCAGAGATTCCATCCAGTAAGCTATTAAAATAATACTAATATATTTTACAATAATGACCTTATTCTAAATTACTTATAAGATTGAAAACACCTCTCGGAGCTGGAGAGTTTGGAGAAGTGTATAAAGGAGCATGGAGCACTCAAGAGTGTTTTAAAAATGTTGCTGTGAAAACATTGAAAGAAGACTGTCAAAGTGGTGATAGAGTGAAGTTTCTTCAGGAGGCGTTCATCATGGCACAGTTTGAGGACCCTAATGTAGTGACAATGTATGGGGTTGTCACTGATGGGGAACCAGTGAGTCAAAAGAGTCATTAACGTAATAATATTAACTATGTAAAATTTTTTTAATGAATATAGTCCAGCCTTTAATTAATGGTTAATCTAGACAATGAATTTTCAATTACCACCACCACTAACCCGAATAGAAATGATACTCCCGTAAGTTTTTTAGTTCTAACTGCTCCCACAAAAGAATTCAAAGCGATAAACAATTCAATTTCTAGAACAATACGGGTAATAATCGATAATGAGGGGATTGTGTTTAGTGAAGTTTGAGACGAGTGGAACACCGAGCTAACGCAAAAATATGCGAGGGTCAAAGTACAAAATTACATACGTACGTCCAAACATATTATATATAAAAACAAACAAACATACCCAAATTTTAATTTTAATTGTGTTATACCTGAGAGTGTCTCGCTTGCTTCGCTAGCTCGCCAATTATTATTATTATTATCATAATAATAATAATTATTATTATTATTATTATTATCATTATTATTATTATTATTATTATTATTATTATTATTATTATTATTATTATTATTATTATTGTTATTACAAGTTTTATAGCAACCCTGTGGCAATACTAGATATCAGAAGGAACCACTACCTCTCCAATAAGTGAAACTAGACTTGAAACTTAAACTTTGTAGAAGAACAAAGTTAGCCGCTAAAATTATAGCAATTTATAGCATCTTGAAAATCTCTACTCCTAAAATTTCCAACCCTTAACCTACCCCACCCCACCCGCACACACACCCCTTGTATCATTCAGTACCAATTATTCTGGCACACTAAAAATATTTTAATGTACAGGAAGGTGTAATAAGCTTGATGTTGTTGTTAAAGTTAATTAATGTCTATATTTTCATGCACCTTTGCAATGCATTGAGCACATAATAAAATGCTTAACAATTATACTTTGAGTTTGTATAACTTAAAATGTTGTTAAATTGAACAGATAATGCTCATTCTGGAGCTTCTACCAAATGGAGATTTACGAAATTATCTACTCAAAATAAAGAGCAAAACCATTAATATCAGTCTAGATGACCACACCCTCCTCAGCTACTGCCGGCAAGTGGTGTCCGGTATGGTGTACTTGTCAGCAAAACATTTTGTACACAGAGATCTTGCGGCAAGAAATATCCTAGTGTCAGTGGATGGAATATGCAAGGTAATAAAGAAAGTATATACTAATACATAATAATTACTCATTTGATACTACACAAGTTTATTGGCTTAGTATATTTACACGAGTGCCACAGGCATGATAATAAATATAGCTACCCAATCAAAATTTAAAATTTATGTGTACTGCGTGTATCAAAATACAATGAACAATACAATAGCTAGGTTTATGAAGTACCCATGTAATAACCCGAATATAGTCACTAAGAGCTTAGGTGATATTAAGAGAAAGTACATCCCTATGCAAATCCTCGTTTACTTTAATTGATTTGCTATGGAGCAATAATCACAGTTCAGTACACTATAAATGATTGTCGCTTTTCTCTACGCTTACTACATATAAGTGGCAGACTATTGGATAATAGTTGTGTTTTGAACTATATTCACTGGTTAGCAATTACCAAGCTTTTGTTGTGTTATTATAAAAAAAAACTTTCTCAAGATTGCAGATTTTGGTATGTCACGAGATTTGCTCTATGAAAGTTACTATGTGTCACATGGTGGATTGATTCCAGTCAAATGGACGGCTCCTGAGGTACCTCTCATGCTAAGTCACACACTTGCTATTATTTGCTGGGTATGTATTGCAGGCTCTACATTACAAGAAGTACTCCACAGCCAGTGATGTGTGGAGCTATGGAACTGTCATGTATGAGATATGGAGTGTGGGCTGTAAGCCATTTGAAAACCTTCCTAACAAAAAGGTAAGAGAGACTTTTGAATTATCAGACTCTCAGAGTAGAAATACCTTACTAATACTTAAGCTAAAATTCAAATTCAGGTATCACATGACTAAGCATAACACTCTAAGACATCCATAGCAACATGCCAACACTTTTCTAAGTTTGCCAATATTAAATAATATCTAGCAAATACTCGCCATACCATGGCGCCTGTTTGTATGCTCATGCTTGATTTCTGTCTTCCTCCTTCTCTTTAATGACTCATTTCCTCTTCTCTACTGCTCCTCTTCTCATTCTTTCTTTGCTGACCAGCTGCTTTCCTGTTTCAGTGCCACTCTCATCTTCTTTCCATTTTAGTTTTGTACCAGATTTGATTGCTAACCAGTTTGCCTTAAGCTCATAATTTACTGACATAACAAGTCTGCTATTGTTGCACACATGCTCAGTTTAGCTAACTAGTGGTGTACTTTAGCACAAATGGCGAGCGAGCCTAAAACTATACTAATGGTTTTAACTTCTAACACTCAAACTGCTAAAAAAAAGTCGAGTTTTTTAATTACGTATGTAAAGTAAAGGCATTCAATGCCATAGTAACCACTCCCGGCAACTGTTTGAATTGAAAAAAAACAACAAATAACAAGTCACGTTATTTTTGTGATATTCTTAGTAATAGTTGTAATGCAAAATACTTTCACACAACTGAACATACCTGCGCAAAACTTATGGACAATGAATTTTCAAGTAAAATACTGTTGCTAGGGCTTATGACTATGTCAAATAGAGTATGAACTTACCACAGCCACTAGTTCGAATAGAAATGGAACTCCCGTAAGTTTTTTGAGTTTTAACTGCACCTGCGAATGAATTCAAAGCAGTAAACAATTCAATTTCTAGGGTGATACTTGTAATGATCGATAAACCAGAGGATTCTGTTTAGTGATGTCTGGGACGGGGTCAAGCACTGAGCTAACACGAAAATACGAGAGGGTCAAAGTTTAAAATGCCATGCATACGTCCAAACATAATATGTGACCGTCTATAGGAAAACCAGGCACAACGCGGCACCTTCGAATTTTTTTTTTTTGCACTTACGGAGTTGCCGGCGTCCAGATATTGAGCTCTCCAAGTTTTATCGTCGTAGCTTTAGTCGTTCCTGCTATAATAGACCTAACCGTTCCCTTCCGTAGGCTTGAAACAATACATTTTTAAGAAATCGATCGATCTTTTCTCGATATTACGCACGCCGCGTTGTGCCCGGTTTTCCCGTAGACGGTCACATATATGCAAACACACAAACATCTCCAATTTTCAATTGTGTTACCCCTAGAGTATCTCGCTTGCTTCGCTCGCTCGCCAATTAGCTCATAAATTATTTATGTGTACATTATTGTCAGTCACAGATTTTTATACAGATAAATAATGATGATGGTGATGATGATGATGTTGATAATAATAATAATAATAATAATAATAATAATAATTGGTATAAGCTGCATGGGCCCAAAATTTAAAAATAAAAAGTATATAATTTTATGAGTAAATTCATACCTAACTCAACAGTTAATTTTCACTAATCTAAAAAAAATCAGAGTATACACACAGATTAACACACACTCTGAAAGTCTATTACAACTATCTTGTGCATACTTGCTAAGGGTTAATAAATATATATTATTCATTTGATACAGGAGAATATCACGAGTCTGTTGGCTTAGTATTTACGCGAGTGCCGCAGGCACGAGCGTAAATACCGCCAATCAGACGAGTGATATTCTCGAGTATCCAATGGATAATAAATTTATTAGGTACTGCTCATGTGCGAATACCTTGGTAACACGGTATAACCTAGGGGGACGTAATAACCCAACGTAATAACTATGAACACAGGTGATATGGAAAAATATTGCCCTAAGCCACATCCTGTTTACTTTAATGCATTTTCTTTGTGGCAACAGTTATCAGGCTCTGTTCAGTACCTAATAAATGGCAATATTGCAGCAATAGTATGATTACTAGCATTAATTGTCAAATAGGTGATAAAAATGACAACCAGGAAAGTACAAATTTAAGTCAATAGTATAATATATATATATGAATGAACATGTGCTATAGTATTAGTGACAAGTGTAGAGAAATGAATTCAATGACCTATCTGACTTTAACGAAATGGAGAAAAGGTAGCTAAGACTATATTTCACTTAAAAATCTCATTAAAGACTAATTTACTTCAACTTCAGGTGTACTGCTAATTTGCCTTCAAGAACACTGGAATGTACATTATTGCAAAGGGAGCATAATTTTATCTATAATTTCACATGTATCGCATAAATTATAGCTCAACAAGAATAGGGTTGAATTTATATGAAACAAGAGCATAGTTTGTTTTAAATGTATTATAGACTTGCCTATAATTCACCTTTATGCTACGATGGTAACCCATTAACCAACATGAGCCTTTGTTGACTATAACTTGCATATGTTGCCAAGAAAAAATGTCAACACTGTGTATTTTATATTGCTGAACAACTTTCAATTTACAATAAATTACTTCCTTTGAAACTAACCAAAGCAATGACCTGAATGAGGCAGTGAATAACTCTCCAGCTGTATACACATATTCAATGGTCTGATGTTACATCTGAATTATTCAACTGTAGCTTCTTACATAAACAATTACTAGTACATAATACTATAGTATGTATGTTTTTCTTCATACAGGTACTGTCTCTGTTAGAGTCAGGATACAGACTACCTCCTCCTCCAGGATGCCCCAGAATGATCTACAAAATGATGATAGATTGCTGGTAATTACACAACTTTTTGTTAAAACAGCTAATTTTATTACCTTAACATTATAACATCTCCCACAATATTGAGTAATAATCTGCATAGAAAACTGCTGCCAAAATTAGCATACATATTATTGCAAAATATAATTAAGGACATTAACTAATTCTATCAGTAAATAGTAATAGCTGTTTTGATAGCAATGACTGCAAGGCTCCAATAATGTATACTGATTTTAATTTTTTAATTTTTAATGATACAAGAAATAATCATGTTGTTGAAAGTTTTGAAATTTAAATAATTTCAACTAATTAGTTAATTTTATGTGCTACTGGGCTGGCTATATGTCAGTTCATTAAATAACATATAGAGAAATATTTATTACTAATTTATTGCTGTTGCCCCCAGGCATTTCGAACCATCCAAAAGACCATCATTTCTTGATCTTCGTGGAACTCTGTCATTACCAGATTCCAAATTACTGAAGTGGAGTGGAGGAAATGCTACCATACCACCTTCAGAAGTCACAATTATAGGAGCACCATTATCCTATGGAAGCGAACTGTATACAGACCTTCAGACCACTTACAAGAAAGTCTGAGAAATATATTACTTTCATACATAATTATTTGTTTGTATTAATTTATGTACTGTGTCTGTGGGTTTGAAGACTTGATTTGATGAAATATCTAGCTAATCCTCAATTCAGGATTTATCTACTAGCTAAACTGAAGTCTAATTTTCTGGAGCTCCACAACACTTTCCTGCTGGTTCATTCACATCAATTTTAATTAGAGAACTTGCAAATTTGGACTTGGGAAGGTGCTGAAATACGTAATACTTCCAACCGTTTACTTACGTATTTCTGAACTCATCTATGTTACCCTATCCGAAACTCCGCCCTACCACTCGAATGTGCGCAGACGCTTACAAAATAACAGGATGGCGGCCATAAAACTGTTAAAATTCTCTAAAGCCGCGAGGAGAAAAAGCGCCTAGAAGATCATGAATTCTTGGTGGATTAGTTTTTTACTGCAACTCTTTCGGCTTCACGGATATGGTATGTATGCGAATTGAATGTGCCAGAGATGAATACTTGCCAGCTTTGCTAGCTACTTTTTTTTCTTCTGCAGTTACATAACATTCATAATTATAATATTAAAATATTTAAGGAGGACTTCGGCAAGAAGTCAGACGTCGGGTTTTGTTTTAATTAAATATATATTGGCTGGCTGCTGTTAACCCTTTCGCCGGTATAACCGCCATATGGCGGTCGAGGTACCCATCGACACAAAAAGAAGTATAAAAAACGAACCGCTCACGCCATCGACTTGTTTTAAACACCAAAATAGAGCTTAAAAGGAA